>ENA-ORDP01000189-ORDP01000189.1-marine-sediment-metagenome-genome-assembly--contig:-NODE-189-length-41565-cov-10.586317_pt1 | contig 41565 bp, 47 predicted proteins | sample MGYA00248627_ERZ508539 | MGnify/ENA primary metagenome ERZ508539 (study PRJEB26208, sample SAMN05571518) | marine sediment metagenome | biome: deep sea; feature: Hydrothermal vent; material... | reverse complement strand
AATAGAACTAATATCCGATCTATTTATTATCCCAAAGATGGTTTCTATGCACTTTCCATACCCAATGTGAATCTAGTTTTTGTATTTGATTTGAGAAAACTATTGGCTGGGGGAATTGCAAGAACTACTATCTGGAATGCAATAACTCCAAGAAGCTGGACTTGGATTGATGAAATATTATATTTAGGTGAGGCTGGAGTAGTTGCCACCCATTCTGGTTATTCTGATAATGGTAACTCCTACATTATGGAATATACTTCTGCTTGGATAGATTTTGGTAGTGAGGCAAATCCGCGTGCAGCTTCTATTGTAAAGATCCCTAAGAAGATTATTGTAACTTTTATTTCTGGTGCTGAATATTATGTAACCGTAAAGTGGGCATTAGATTATTCTACTTCTAAGAAAACAGTTAGTGGTTTTATCAATACTCCTGCTGCCGCACAGTATGCTATTTCAGAATATTCAATAGCAGAGTATTCAGGGGGTATTGCATTGGCAGAGAATATATTTGCTCTTGGCGGTGCGGGTAGAATTCTACAGATGGGATTCTCAGTGAATATTAATGGTGGTGCATTAAGTCTTCAGAAAGTTGAATTGGCTGCTAAAGTAGGAAGATCAATCTAATGACTAATTATGTAAAAACTACTAACTTTCTAGCAAAAGATTCTCTTGCTCCTGGAGATCCGAATAAGAAGGTGAAGGGATCTGAGATTGATACTGAGTATAACAATATTCAGACTGCTTCTGCATCTAAAGCAAATAAAGTAGTAGGGGGTACTTCAGGAGATATTGCTGTTCTAGATGCTTCTGGTGATTTAACCGCAGGAGGAGTCGCTATAAATCTTGCTCAAGTCCAGGCAGATTTTGCTGCTCTAGCTGGACTAAGTACGCAGACCTTTGATGTGGCCAATGCCACGGCAGCCAGTGAGGCGGTGCCGTTGGGGCAACTGCCCGGGAAAACTGCTGTAGCCAGCTACGCAGCAGTCCGCGCTCTCGACAGTACCATCGTCACTTACACCATGGTCCAGGGCCGCACGACCGTTGCCGATGGTGGTCAGGGTTGGTTTGGAGTCGATGCGTCCGACACTACCAGTCTTGACAACGGTGGCACGATCCTCGTCGCGACGGACGGGGCGCGATGGAAACGCGTGTTCAGCGGTGCGGTGAATGTGTTGTGGTTCGGGATGCCGACGGATGGGTCGGATATTGTACCGACTTGGTTGATTGTTCGAGACTTCTGTGCCAAAAAATATGATATCTATTTTCCCGCTGGTCACTACACTGCGGTTACTGACCTTTATGTCAACGGTTTGGGTAATCAGGAAATCTTCGGGGATGGCGCGGCAACAGTTATCGAAAATATCGATGCTACCGGATCGCAGGGCAATGTTTTTACGGGCGTGGGGATCGCACGAAATTGGCTCCCGGATTACGTAAAATATGCTCTCTCGGATATTGCTGCTTCGGATTCTATGTTGACGTTTACTGTCGCTGCGGATGCGCTAAACATCGTTGCGGGACTTCTCTACTATCTTGGATCGAATGATGATATTGCGGGCACTCCGCTTTTGCCCCTTCCGACTTTTTCTATTTTGGTAAAGGTACTTTCGGTCGATACTGTTGCCGGGACGGTTACGCTGGATTCTCCAATTGGGACGGCTGTGGTAAATCCCATAATCAGTAATACGAATACTACTGTGAACCCCAACAATCAAGCTTCTCTCATGGACGAACTTTCCATTCATAGTTTGAAAGGAGTTTGCCCCCACACCGCAACTGTTATCGGGCAGCTTCTCTCGCTGGGCGGTTCCTATAAATGCAATTATCACAACCTATGGGTTGATTCTACGGCGGCCTTCTATATAAACGGATTTGTTAAAAGTCACATCTACGATATCCATGCGACTTTAAGTAATTGGGGTTTTACTTCTAATATCATAGAAATTGAAATTGGGAGCCAGGACTCGTTTGTAGATAATTTTATTATCGACATAACGAATATGAATGCAAATACGGCTGAACTTCAGTTGATTCGAGTTGGGGAGCAAGCAAGAAATATTCATGTGCGAGATGTTGAGTGTAATGCGGCGGGAAACGTTCTTCATTCGTTGGTTACTCTTTCGGGAACAAGTGGGTGTTCCGCGAAGTGGGTGGGAGCTGTCTGTGATTCTGTAGCATATTCGATTGTTTATTGGGCGTCCTCCCTCTCCGGTGCTTTGTCCATGAATGCTACTAAAGGCATCCGCGCGACAACCAAGAATGGGTACGTTAATGCAGTTAATCTTGGTTCCGGCGCAAAAGACTCTGTGATAGAGGATGTGAGTGGAGTGGGAGCGGTGACGGGCTCGCTAATTAACCTGGGCGCAACTTTGGAAAATATCACCCTTGAAAAGATACGTGGGGATGGTCTGATATTGCTGAACCCATCCTCAAGTCCAGTGATCAAGAACGTAAGGCTGCTTAGCTGTGAGACGACTGGGGTTAGTTCATCCTCATCCGCGAATATCGACCTGATATCCGGTTCGGGGAACACGCGTCGCAGTCATCTTACACCACCTCGAGTTGTTCTTCGGTATTCGTATGCGACTGGGATTGTTGCGAATACTGCCGTATTGTCCTATGTGATAAAGGGTTCTGATGTCTATACGCAACGGGACAGAATCCTTATAAAAGCAAAAGGAAGCGTTATTGGAACACTAGGCGCGAAAACGGTGGCTGTCAGTATTTTTGGAAGTTTGTACACGCTTGTTTCAGCCGCCGCTGCGGATACGGGTGCAGCCTTTTATATTGAGATTGATATGGAGATCAACGGGGGGACGTGGGCTGCCCCGACTGCGGCAGAGGGTATGATTCGCACCACATATAAGGGTGTGCTCACTGAGTCGAGAATTGGTGTAGCGGCAGATTTCACCTTGGATCAAACGATAGAAGTGCAAGCGTGGGTGGCTGTCGCTGGGGACAATGTCCGGTTGGCGGCGGAAGTCGGGACGAAGTTCGTTGAAAATACGATGGAGTGAGGAGGTCGGAGCAGCGGTCCTGTTTCTCTCGGACTCGGCAACTAGATAATCTGACAAATCAGGAGAACGCACTATGACCCTCCTAATCGCACTGATCCTCCTACTCGTCACTTACTGAGGTTAAAATGGGTATTGGAACTATACTCTCTGATCTTACACCTGGAGGAGTTGTAGCCAGTCTTGGTGGAAAGATTATTGATACCATTGCTGGTTTCTTCCCTAATCCTGCTAAGAGAGCAGAAGCAATTGCTGCTTTTAATCTAGCTCAGATGCAGGGAAAGTTTAAGGAAGATACTGATAATCTATCTCTTCTGATTGAACAAGCCAAGACCAATGAGATTGAGGCCCATTCTGGGAGTATTTTTGTAGCTGGATGGAGACCTGGAGTTGGTTGGGTATGTGGGATTGGTTTCGGATGGTCAGTAGTCTTTGTGCCTATTATACAGACCATTATGGCTACTAGTGGGCATAATATTGATCTTATGGGAAGTTCTTCTATTAGTTTATCTTTCATTACTCCCATTCTTTTAGGTATACTTGGTTTACGTTCTTATGAGAAAGCCAAGGGAGTTGATACGAAGTCTATAGTTAAGAAGATAAGTAGTAAGGAATAGTAACAATGCTTAATATCTTCCCAGAACATACCCCTCTTATTGGATTGGTAGTTAGTAAGATGAAATCTCCTTTTATTGCACAATTGATAGTAGCTATTATAGTAGGTGCAATTACTTTATTTGGTACGGTGAATGTTCTTGGCACAAAGATTGATTTTATGAGTGCTCAGTTGAATACGATAGGTTCAGTATTAATTAGGCAAGATAATAGATTACGTATTGTTGAGAGAGAAACAGCAATTAATACTCAAAGTATTCTAGATAGTTCTCGTAAAGAATAACAGGATATAGCTATGTCTATCTTTGGACTTTACAATGCACCTCAAGCAGGCCCGATGTCTCCTCTGTCTGGTGGAAGTGGGTGGGAGAATACTCTAAAGTCTGCTCTTCCCTCTCTTATTTCTGCTGGGGGAGATTTTCTAGGATCTATGATCTCTGGGAATGCCGCGGATAAAGCCCAGGGACAATTGAATCAGAATGCAAACCTAATCTACAATAGAGGGCGATTTAAACCTTTTAATATTGTAAGTGGTTTGGGTAATGTAAACTTTAATAATGGTACTGTAAACCTACAGCAATCTGCTCCTTATAGTGCTATTTCTAGTGGATTGTTAAATGCTGCGGGTAATTCCCTTGGAGCTTTTACAGGAAGTTCTAATCTCCAAAACAATCTCAATACCAATACTTACAATATAGCTAATCAAGCAGGACAGAATTATTCTGGTTTTAATCCAACAGGTGCCTATAATTCACTAGCCCCGAATAATCTAATTGGTTCCAATCAGAGTGCCTATAACTATAATCCTTTTGATCCTTTTGCTGCTACTCAGTTTTTAACCAATAAGATGAATGCAATTAATGTTCCTTTTAATCAGTTAGCTACAAATAATCTAACAAGTAAATTATTCAATCAAGGTACTTTAGGAGCGACTGCTGGTTATAACCAACTCAGAGCTTTGGATACTTCCCAAGCATTGCAAGCATTACAGAATAGTTATAATGCTTTTGGTACTGCTAATACAGTTCAGAACCAACTCTTTAATCAGAGACTGGGTGTACATGCTGCGGATCTATCTACCTTTGGAGCAGTTAATAGTGTTCAGGGACAATTGGGACAGCAGGCACTCCAGGCTTCTCAGTTAGCTTCTAATGAGCATGGACAACTATTGAGTCAGGGATTGTCTGGTGCTACCGGGGCATTGAATCAGCAACTTCCTTTGTTTAACTTATTGAGTAGTGGTGGAACGCTGGGTGCTCAGCAAAGTTCTGCTAATATGGGAGCTTTGCAACCCTTCTATGCTGCTGGAAGAAATCAGGCTGCTCAGACAGGAGCCAGAGGAGGAGCCTTAGGAAGTTCTATTGGAGGACTATCAGGAGGAGGTTCGGGGGCAAGTATTGGGGGCACAATTGGAGGAGATGTGGGAACATTAGGAGGGGCGCTCCTTGGTAATATGCTCTTGCCTGGTATTGGAGGACCTATTGGAGGAGCTCTTGGTGGTGCAGTAGGAGGGTTTCTTGGAAATGACGTACCGAAAGCTGCGGATTGGTTAGGATCTACTGCCTCAAGTTTTGGGAATGATATTGGATCAGCTGCATCCAGTGTGGGAAATTTCTTTGGTGGGCTTTTCTAAGAGAAGAATATAATGGCTAATCCTACTGTAGGAAATGGAATCTTCGGTCCCAGTTTGCATAATGTCTTGCAGACTCAGAATCAGGGACTTCTAAATCAAGCTGCAACGATTTCAAAACTAAATGCTCAGGCACCTGGAGTATTTGGTGCAGCCCTATCTGGTCTTCAAATGGGACATGGCATTCATACTCTTCTAAATGGTGTAGGACCACAGGTTTCTGATGCCATTAAACTAAGACACTTATCTAACTTAGTAGAGCAGCAAGCCAATAGTATGGGGATTAATCTACAAACCCATCCAAAGGAGTTTACTGCTTTGACTGCCCATGCTTTGATGCAGGCTGGTTATCCCAATCTAGCTTTGCAAGCAGTCCAGAAAGGGAATGTTCTTGCGCAACAGCAGGCAGCTTTAAGTAGTACTCAGGCTACTACTTTCTATAAAGAAGCTGCTGGAAGGGCTGCTCTTACTAAGAGTCCTTTTTCCACTCCAGTTGCTCAGGCTATTCAGATTGCAACTACCAGTACCAATCCTCAGGCAAGACAGTTTGCTGTATCTTTTATTCGTAAACAAGTCACTGTTACTTCTGGCCAAGCTCTAGCGAGTCTGGTTGCCGGTATGCGCAGTAAGGGAGAACTTACGGATCAGCAAGCACTCCAGGCGCTGACCCCAGGTAATCCTATTAATTCTATTATTTCTGCCTTGATTCAGGGAGCTTTGTCAAAGAGTACTACGACTACTCCTCCTAAAACTACCACTACTCCAGCTCCTAGTGGAGATACTGCACTTCCTCCTGGTGCGGTTTATGGTGGTGATCTCTCCAACTATAGTGTAGGAAAATAACGTGGCTGCTTCTATCTATTATAAACTTCCTGATAAGAAGTTCTATAAATTTGCAGAAGGAACTACCCCAGATCAAGCTATTTCTATTTGGAAGAAAGCTACTGGAACGGGAACTATTACACCTTCTGGACCTGGATTATTGAGTACTATTGGAACCGATACTCTGAATGCAGTTAAAGGAGCAGCCAATGCAATCCCTCAGGCTGTAGCAGATATTCCTAAAATAGCCGCCAGAGGTTTAGATCAATTTAATGCATTAGGTAATCAGATTAATCAGGAGACCAATAAACAATTACCTTCTCTATCTCAAATTCCTGTAGTTCCTCCACCTAACTATGAGAAGAAAGTAAGTTCTCTTGAGAATCCCGTATTGAATAAACTCCAGTTCCAGGGTATAGGAAAGATTGGAGCATTCAGTCAAACAGCTACCAAATATATTCTTGATTTTGTAGGAGTTAAGAAATACTTGGATGCAGTTGGTCTAACTTCTAAGGGGCCTACCTTTGCCAAGACGGTAGAAGAAGCTGTCAATGCAGGCGATACTGGGTTTCTTAAGCGTATAATCTCCCGAGTAATTAGCCCAGGAGCGGTCCATACTGCAACTGCTGGATTGGTTTCTGATTATCTGATCAATCCTAATATTGGTAATCTATCTAATCTATTAACTCAGTCTGATAGTCATATATTGAACAATAGGATTACTGAATACCTAAAGATTAGACCTGGAGATTCTGCTAATACTACCGGAATTAAACATGCAGCCGAAGGATTGCTCACTGCAGGAGGTATTACCTTACTTGTAGATGCAATAAAGGCTACTAAAGCAATTCTATTTGCTACCCATACTATTGATCCTGCTTTAGTAGAACAGAGTCTTAAAGAAGGAAAAGCAGTTCCTCAAGAAGCTCTAGCTAAGAATCCTGCTCTGGTAGAAAAGTATAAAGTAGTAGCAGCAGGAAATAATACCTTTAAGGCTTCTGTAATACCCTCTGAAGGTGCACCAGAGGCTGCTGTAGCTCCTCCAGTACAAGAGGCTACACCTCAGCTACCCCTACCATTAGAACCTTCTGTAACAGCACCTGAGAAGCCTTTAATAGAACAAGGAAATACTCTCGTAAGTTCTAATACAGGACCAATGACTGATGCTCAATTAAAAGATGTAGTGAGAGTATCTGGAGCACAGACTCCTGCTGAAATGTTGCAGGCGCTTAGTCCCCAACTTACTTCTGAGGACGCAACTAAACTTGTTACTCCTGAAGTGAAACAACAATTCTCTAGGATAAATGAAAACCTGACTGCTACTAAGAAAGCACTTAAACCTCTAAAGGAAATTGCTTCTGAAGATTTAGGAACTCCTATTAAGAAAAGCTATACAGGTTATCCCCAAGAAGTTCCTGAGTCTATTCAACAAATCAATAGACAGATTGGTGCTGAAAATACAGCTAAAGAACATAGTCTCTATGTAGGTAAGTTTGAACATGGGGATTTACAAGATGCTACTCTTTCTACAAAGAATATTCCTGAGGATACACCTGTAGGTAAGTCTTCAAAGATAAGAGTACCAAAAGGACAGCGAGGTTCTATTACTCCGGGGGTATTCGCTGAGGGATTGGCGAGAGTTGGAAAAACTTATAGCAGTATCATAGAATCAGTTACTAAGAAGTTTGGTACGGATGTTCCTGTAGTCTCTGATAAAGGGATGGAATATCTACCTGCACCTTTCTTTGCTGCATATGCTCGTCCTATTGCAAAACTTTCAAACTCCCTTAGGATTCTTACACAGAAAGCAAATAGTCTTGGAACAAAGTATGGTATAGAAAACTTCTCTTTCGGTATTCCTAGGAATATATTTTCACATGGAGAAGAAATCTCTATTGATCCTTCAATTGTGAAAAGGAAACTAGAGTACCAGGTAAATAATGTATCTAGGTTGGTTCAGTCTATTAGTCGGAGAGAAGTCAAGATTACCTTTGCTCGGTCTGGAGGAGATAGTGCTGCAGTAAAGAAACTATCGGATGAGAATAGATTAGATCTGGAAACTCTTAGGCTGATGAATAAACCCAAGAATGGTCCTGGTGCGGATATTGTAAACCTATTTCCTAATCAGAGGGGTTCTATAAATCTGGGTGGTTTTTTTAGCAAGAATAAAAAATTAGAGGAAACTCCTATCAGTCCTCTTGAAGATGCAATGAATAAAGCAAAGGCATTTGTTGCCCCCGTTAATAAGCTTGAAGAGAAGATAGTTAAAAGTACCGGTCCTATCATTACTCCTAAAACAATCTCCCTTACTAAACCTGTTCTAAGAGAAGAATTTACTCGAAATATTCTCAATGCTGTAGATGAAGCAAAGATTACTCCCGGAACTGCTTCTAGGAGATTATTTCTAAATGTATCAGAAGCCATAAAATTACGAGAGATTGATCCAGTTGCTTTTGATCTGGATGGTTTACTTTCTAAGTATGGTTTAGGTCCAGAAGAGTTTGCTCAGGAACTACGCCAAGCAGCTACCTATTCAGGTAAAGTACTGCGAGAGTATTCTATGCTTGCTCAGCGTATGAAAGCTCTCTATGCAGTTAAAGCCCCTGAAGTAATTAAGATGCTGGATAACACAGTTAATCTGGAGAAGACTCCTAACTTTGTAGATTGGATTGCGACCAAGTGGCAAAGACTTGAGAACTTTAGACGTGCTATGTTGGTTACTCAGTGGGCGACTGGTATTAGAAATGCAGTCTCTCAGGCTGGAATGCTTACCCTTGGTGTAGTAGATGAGGGTTTGCAGGCTACTATGAAGAATGTTCTATTCCATTCTACTGAGGAGCATATGCATGGTCTCGGGATTGGTCTTGCATTAGCTAATAGACTTTCAAAAGGCGGAAGAGCACAACTAACACATATTATGGATAGTGGTGGTTTCCAGACCATGCGTCTTTTGCAACAACCAGTCCATGAGATTTTCACTACAGGAACTATGAGCGGGAAGATTGCCAATGGATTAAACTTTATTAATAAAGCTCAGGAGAATTTCTTCCGTAAGATTGCCTATGAAGCTAAACTTAGGCAGCTCCTTAAAGATGTAGGAACTACTTTAGAAGATACTCCAGCAGCTAGTATTCCAGAAGAATATCATAAGATAGCGGTTAATTATGCATTGGAAAGAACCTTTGCTCAATCAGCTAAAGGAACGTTTGCTAGAGAATTAATTGATCTCTGGTCTAAAATGCCTCTGGCTACTACTGTGAATCCTTTCCCTCGGTTCATGTTTGCCAATGCATTACCTTTTATGTTTGATCATTCTCCCCTTGGTTACCTGAATGCATTACGCTTTACCAAGACTGGGGAAAGGATGGCAAGTATTTTAGGAGGAGCAGACTTTGTAAAAGCGGATAAGGATGCTTTTATACGCACGATGTCTAGAGCTACTATTGGTTCTGCAATCTTTGCTTTAGCATGGCATTTGAGACAATCTAAGTTTGCAGGGGAAAGTGCTCTTCAAATACGATTGGGAATTGATCCTAAAACTGGAGAAGAGAAAGTAGTTAATCTAGGAGCTTTTACTCCCTTAACTTCTGCTCTACAGTTTGCGGATATTATTCAGAGAAAGATCAAGGGACAGAATGTTTTCAATATGGATATGTTGAATCTTGTTGCAGGTATTAATAGATTGGGAGGGACGGGACTATTCTTCTTAGATGCTTTTAGAGATAGTAATGATCAAACAACTCTACAGAAATTTGATCGGTTTATTGGAGAATATGCAGGATCCTTTACTACTGGATTAAAGACTTTCAAAGATCTGGCAAGTGTTGCTAATCCTAGTTTAGGGATTAATCCAGCCTCAAAGATTCATCCTTTTATTGCTCCAACTATTCGTAATATTCCAGGATTGAATGGAGGATTTAATTTAGAAGGTCAGGAAGTAATTCCTCCAATGCAACCAAGTCATACTCCTTTTACTGCTCTTCCCACTCATACCATAGCACCTTTATGGAAACAGTTGGGTGGTATTACTATACAGAATGTACCGGTTTCAGAAAGAGAATTTAATCGTCTTGGTATTAAATTCAGTGTATTACAACCCAAGACTCATAATGCTACAGCCGATAATCTAATTATGGGATATGAGGGTTTATTCTATGATCGGGCCGGAGATGCTCTTTTACGTTCTGCTGGCTATGAAAAATTATCTGATCCCGCTAAAGTTATCTTCTATAAAGAGATAGCCCATGCTGCTATTCGATTTGGTGAAGGCGTCCTTGCCCTCACTCATCCACAACTGGCTGCTCAAGCTAGACTGAGTACTGCTTTTTCTCCTGATATGAGAAACCTCTTGAAACAAGGTGGAGTTAATATAGATACATTAATTCCTACAAAGTAACCTGAGTTAAGACTGATACAGAGATTGGATATAAAATAGTAATAAAGTTAAAGGGATCATGTCCCTGTTCATAAGTTATAATTGCATTCATTAGGAAAGCTAAAGTAAAAGGATCTTGTAAATTTAGAGGACTGTCTTTTTTAACTCCTAAAGAATAAGATACAAAAGCTATATATAGTTTAGTATTGTTTTCTGATGGTGGTGCATATCTAGTTATAATAGCCGTTACTGTATTAAGATTATGAACAATATAATAATTATGGAGCACAATAGCTAATGCCCTAAGTCCCCACTCAGATGAGTTAAAGCATACAAAGTGTTGACTTTTGCATATAGGAGATTCCCCTAACCAGGCGTCTCCTTTTTTTATGTTTCCTGGATTATTATTGGGGATATAAAAGTTTTGTATCCTTTGTGGTGGACTTGCTTTTAAATTCTTAAATCCAATAAAGAATAAAAGAATTACTAAACAGATAAATAATAATTGTCCTATAGTAGGAGGTTTGTTTGCTTGATGCCAATAACTCATATCACCTCCTTACCAAAGTACCTCTTTCCCTGCGCTGAGTAAGTTTCTTTACATTTTGTAACATAATCTCACCCAAGGAAATACCATAAAGATCTGCAAGAGTAATAAAATAATAAAATACATCTCCTAATTCTAATTGTAGATCTCTTACATCCAACTTTCCATCCCTAAGCATCTTCTTAATTAGTTCCGAAACCTCTCCCGCTTCACCTACTAAACCAAGAGCCAGATAGGCTGCGCGTTCACTATTCTTATTAATTGGTTCCCTTTCAATTAACATGCTTTCCGTGAATTTACGATATTCTTCTAGCAGCATAATGAAAGCATCCTCTTTCCAGTAATGGCTTCTATTTCATAATAAATACTTGCAAGAAGTTCTTGTGGGACATTCTCAAGGATATTAATTATTCCAGGCTCATCCCCACTCTTCAAGCATTTGCAAACTCTTATTGCATAGAATTTAGGGCGTAGATCAATAATATTAGCCAAAATCTCTCCTAAGCCTTTCAAGGCTAATTGTTTTTATATCAGTAATATTCTCATAATCTAACATATGATCCAGCATTACTACTCCACGCCACCAAGATTTATGACCTTTTCCTCCAGCAGCATAGGCAGGAATACCATCAATAAAACAACCAACAGATAGTGCGAATAACCTTTCATCTTCTCCGTGTCTAGCTTCAGTTGAAAACTCAAGTTTATGGTTGTGCCCAAATACTACATTAGTATCGTGTATACTCAGTGCTTTATCACATAGATATTTACCCGAAATGGGTTGATTCGCATTGTTAATTGGAATATGAGTAAATAATATATTACCGACTTTTGAATATTCTTTATACGGGATAATCTCCCATCCGCGCCCCAATGCTCCTATTTCTTCAGGAAGATTAAAACTGTCAATAAGTTCTGGTCTATCTTCAAGATATTTATTTAATCTTTCTTCATGGTTTCCAAGATGCCAGATCTTCCTTGGTTTATATTGTTTCTTCTTATTTTTACTTCTGAAAACATTCATTTTATTCATAGGCAATTCCATTAAATAGAGCGCTTCATTTCCTTTTTCTATTTCAGCATAATAGCGTTTACCCTCCATTCGTGCCCGGTGTTTATAGTCCCAATGTGAGAGACAATCAAGAGAAACAAAATCCCCTATCTGAACTATAACCTCTGGCTGCTCTTCCAAAATAAGATCACCAAGCCATTTAAACCTTTTAATAGAGGAGTGGATTTCTAGGTGTGAGTCTCCTATAACTAATATCTTCATTTAAGACTCCCTTTTCTATTAGATCATTTATTACATCAATTATTTGTATTCTTCCTACAATAGAAGAAGTCCCACAATCCGGACATACAGCAAGTTCCTCATCATTGTAAGTTAAAGTTTTAGGCGTATGTCCACACTTAAAACAAAAGTATTCTTCTTCCTCCAGGGATTTAAACATGATGCTCTTCCTGCATATCTTTAATCAGGGAATGATAAGCAAATATCTCTAGAAAAGTATTATAAGTTTTCCAAGGCATTACCACCATGGGTTCCTGTCTATCCCGTCTCAAGAACAGGATGTCACAATCCTTAATCCACTTCTCTAATGTGATAAATCCCTCTCCGTTTTTTCGACTCTTACATTCCCCTATAATTGGTTTACCATAAGAAGGATATAGGATCTCTACATCCCCCTTATAACCATCTACTGCCCCAGATAGAGGAACTTTCTTTGCAGTAATTCCCTCCTCATGGTGCCGATTAACAATCTCTCTTTCAAACCGACTCCCTTTATCTTTTGATTTACTTGACATTATCCAATCCTTCTATCAAGGGATTCGAGAGAGGAGTTTCTCCAAGAGGTTCCCTAAGTATCCAAAGCAACTTCGAGTTCTCAATGAGACGCTCTTTCCAAAAAGCATCAAAAGCTTTCCGATATTCTTTAGAAACAATTTCAACAAGTTCATCATTTGATGTAACCTCTTCTATAAGTTTATGGGCTTTTACTCGTCCTATACCATAAATACCTAGGATATTGTCTATCGCATCCCCCATGAGAAGCTGAGAATAGAAGCTTTTAACCCCCTCAAAAGGAGAAACAGTGTAATACTCATTCCGTATCCAGTTATAATGATCTCCTGGTATCTGATCTAAATCTTTATCCACAGAACAGATCACAGTATTTTCCGTCTGTGCTATTCCAAGAGCATCATCTGTTTCAATCCCTTCTGTAATCTCAGCATGGAAAACATTCTCCATATATTTTCTTATATTCTTATAATGTAATGGCTTTTCAATTCCTTTTCGGTTACCTTTGTAGGAGATAGTCTCTGCAACCTCATTCCTGAAATTAGTGGATCCTCCTATATATATTTTGATATCTTCTGCTTCTGAACCAAAAACAATATTTGCTAAGGACAATCTAACTGTCTGATAAACTTCTTCAATATTTCCCCATTGTAATTCCTTGAGTATTACTAAATCCTTTAGATTCCTATTTCTAATATAAGAATTAAAATCTCTCTTAGAGTTCTCAATTAGATGTACAATATCGGGAGAATCTTTATGACTAATTCTCCATAGAGTTTTTTGACAAGCAAAGCCTATCCTGTAGACTAATATATCCCCGTCAATTAAGGCTACTTTTCCCATAGTTTTTCTTCCCGTGTTATAATCTCGGGCAATCTATTCTCTCCTTTCTGATGATAAAGGATTGTTTTAACTTGTATGGGTACCATAGTTCCCCTTCTTTTATTAATTCTAAAGATGGCACCCTCCCGGGCGCCTTTGAGAGAATGCTCTGCATCGGAATAGAATACAGAGTTTTCAAGAGTTACCCCATGACTAATTACCATGTAATAAATATTTTTATTAGGAATAAAATTCATTGTTTCCACTTAATTAACCAACTTAATCGGATCCGGAACTTTTCCCTTACGCTGGAGCAATCCCTCCAAGCTGTCTGCCCATCCCTCTGCCATTGCAACTGCTTGTGGAAATACAGGTACTTCTCCTTCTACTACTTTAGTGGCTTTATTGATTATCTGATAGCCTGAATTATCCGGCATAAGACATACATCATACATAGCATTAGAAAAGAGCATAATAGAAATTTCCTCAGTCATCTAAAGGCTCCTCTTGAATGGGAACTTCTGCTTCTGTCTTAGGAGGACTCATTAAATTATTAAATAACTTACTGGAAATTACTTGTACATACTCCAGCAATGCTTCCAGTTTATCTGCTTTCTTTGCGGGGAGAACAATAGCACCCTGTTCCAGAGCAAGTTGAACAATTTCAATAGCATCTTTTCGAGAAGACTGTCTCATAATACTTTCTTGCACATTGTTATTATAGAAAGGTGTCTTTCCAGTGGGTGCAACAACGGTATCATTGCTGGATTGTGTCTTAAGTACAGTAATAGTATCTAAACTAGCCTCTCGACCATATTGGGTATCCCTGTAATAGAATTCAATATTATCTCCTTTAGAACATTTTGGAGTAGTAAACTTACAATCGTACCACTCACCCTCTACCTTCATAGAATAGACAGTAAAAGCCTTCCCTGTGCGGGAACTTGTACGTTCTTTAGAAGAAATTACTTCAACAATTCCAGTACTATTTGGCATTTTCAGTTTCCTCTTTGCCCCAATATTTCCCAATAGAAAACTCAACTTCTAATGGAACGTCAAAATCAATATCATATACTTTCTTCATATAGTCTATGACAAGTTTTGTATGGGAAAGTTCCGTAGCCTCTCTAAAAAATTCCTCTTCTTCTGGAATTAATTCCCATACGGAAGAATCATGGACGGTATTGATTATAAAACTTTCTTTCTTATAGACTTTAAATAGATGCCAAAGGAAGGTAATTCCTATTGGAACAATTTCTCCTGTAGCAAAGTATTGGATAGGATAATTATATATCTTAGAAGTGTTTACTACATATCCTGTATTAGTCATTCTAGTTCCAGGGAAATAAAACACCATCCCAGTAGGAGTTTTTAATTGCTGATATTTTAAAACATGCAATAACCATCCCCTTTGTGTTTTACTTATTCCTTGGTACTTATCTATGAATGCTTTATAATAGGCTTTCTGTCTAGGAGTACCACTAGTTCCTCCATACAAAGGTTTGAAAGTATGCGGTTTTGCATCATATCTGCTTACCCCTAATTCGTGGGCTGAGTAGGCATGGATATCATAATTGTTATCTATCTCTCTTTTGCCAATCTCATCTTGTCCCAGAAATACTGCTGCTCTAAATTCCAGTTGTCTATGATCTGCTTCCGCTATTAAATAACCTGGATTACGTGGACAGAACAATTTCTTTAGATCCACTTCAAGGTTCTGTAAATTAGGATTAGAAGAGCTTAATCTTCCGGTAGCTGTTACAGTTTGATTAAATTTACCGCGTAAGGGTTGTTCCCCTGCTACTAGAATAAATCTATTCAGGTAAGTAGAAATAGTTTTCTCTAACTTTCTTATCTTAAATAGATTCTGTAGGAAATCTTTTTGTTTTTTATTGGTAGCTTTCAACTGTGAAAGAGTGGGTTCATCTGTCTTTCTAACTCCTTCTGGAAACTTCTTACTTACTTTGCCACGTAAAGGTTTATGATTAGGTCCACAGACTTCTTTAAACTTTAGAATATCATATAGGATCTCCCCTACTTGCTGAGGAGAATTCAGATTAAAAGTACCAGCAAATTCCTCTAACTGCTGGTATAATTTCCTTAATTCTTCTGTAGCTTTTACTAAAGTCTGAGTAACTTTATCTTTATCTAACCACATCCCAACCAATTCGGCCTCAGTCAGAACGGGAGTAAATAAACACCGGGTATATTGTACTCCCAAAAGTCCTGCTAATTTTAATCTCTCTCTTTGCAGTAAGAACAATTCCTTAGTAAGATCAACATCTTGTATACAATATTTCTCTAGCAGGAATCCTGGGATATCAAGGGGATTAACTCCTCCGTGAATCAGTGTGTTTACTAGATTTTCTTTAACTCCAATATTATACCGCTTACTAGTAGCATCCAAAGATAAAGGAACTCTTATATTTGAATGGAGAGTATACTCAGCAATCTGAGTATCAAAAACTAAGATACGTGAGAGGTCTGCTCCTGCTCTTTTGAGCCATCCGAGTTCAAACTTGGCGTTGTGGGCCACGAGAAAGCCACTGCTTTCAACAGTCTTAACAACTTCTCCCACTGAATATTCGTTTCCCCACAGAACTTTGTTCTTCCCTTCGCTCCTGGAGTAAACGGATAGTAGGAGCTTGTTACTTCGATCTCCAGCATCCCCGTGCGAATAACTTGTGGTTTCAAAGTCGAGAACGACATAATCATTCTCCATATATTTCTTAGGATTAGGGTTTATGATGAAATTAGGGAGTTTATCTTTTTTACATAAACTGGCTAAACTCTTCATAAGTCAATAAACTTACTTAGACTTTCATCTACTTTCATTGGGAAATACCCATGATATTCCGATAGTTTGTTCTTACAAATACTAATCATCCGAGTTGCATTCTGTTTGAAATCTTCATTACATCCAATCCCAATCATAAGATCACATTGACCCGGAATTCCTGTATTAGAATAATAGACATCTCCCATATCTAATACCAACTTATTACTAGCACTATCAGCAGCTTGAGTAATAGAAATAACTAAAGTATTGAATTCCTTCGCTATATTTCTAGCACCAGTGGCTACTATCTCAAGCTGGTCTACTCTTGAGGCTCCTTTGGTTACTCTAAGATTCTTTAATTGGTCTATTAGAACTACATCCGGATGTATGCTTTTACATAGACCACGGATATCATATAAAGTTCCTGGTATTAATTCTTCAATATAAAGATTATCAAGTCCTCTGTCTCGGGCAATTTGTGATGCTTCTTCCGGATCTCTAAGCACTTCTTCCTTAATTCTGTTTGTAATTCTTGATATAACTCGGGAGATAACTTGTCGTTTTGGGTCTTCGTTACCAATGTACAAGACTCGGAGACCTGTTCTAATAAACCCTCGCATAAGGTTAATAGCGAACTGAGTTTTTCCTGAGTCGGGTCGGGCAAAGATGAGTATATGGTGACCACGTAAGGCTCCTCCACCAATCTTCTCATTAATACTATCCGGAGTTAACTTAATTATGTTCTCCGGGAGAGTAAGAGCTGTTAATTCCTCCTCTGCATACTGGGAAACTGCTTCGATACCCCTAGAAGGCTCTGAGACGTTCTGTAAGGCAAGATATTGATCAAGTAGTGGTCTTATATCAGTTTTATTATTATTGCTTAGAAACGCTCCAGCGAGCTTACGAGAGACTGCCTGTAATTTAACCGCAGTAAGTTCCCGGAGTAGATTGGGTTCAGAAATTTGTTTATCCGAGGACAGGAAAGTATTCAGCAGATTAAAGTGCTTCTCGTATTTCCTACGTAGTGTGGCCGTAAGAATAGGAATATCAACAGAATCAGCGGACGGATCAGATTCATAGAAATCTTTTATCACGGAATATACAATATTACCTAGATCAGAGATATCCTCAGAGGGAACTATAGCAGAATCTATAAGAGAAAAGAATCTACGGGATTTAAGAATAGAAGAGATAATAGTTCTTTCCATATTATTCCTTAATAGACTTATTATTATATACTATAGCGCCTGGATGGCGCTATTACCTATATTCTTGTCTTTTATCTTTTGCGGCAGGGATGCCGCTTTAGCTTGTTTATAGTTGTTCTTGTTACATCCCTGTAACTTTATCGTACATCCATGTACTCATAAGTATGCTTTTAGACACCAGAAACAGTCATAAGTTCAATAAATATGTTGGTATTTAACCATAGATTTAGTATTTTCTAGTAGTTGTTTTAGAGTAATTATCCTAACTCCCTGACTATCTTGCACAATTAAATTTGTATCTTCTGGTAAATCTTTAATCTTTTTATGAAACTTACAAGCAGTTCCTCTATTACTCCAGAAAGTAGAGATTAAAGGAATTTCCTCCTGAAATCTCTCTACAAAAGAGGGAATATAGTGTTCATCTAATGCAACTTCTCCTACGTAATCATCATAATTCTGGTGTTCTAACCCCGCTAAATTTGCAGGTATAAAAAACTGAACCCTAACTAAATGTGTAAAATGATCTGGGATAATCATCAACTTACTGAATGGAGGTAATATTTCATAATAATTAGTCTGCATCTTGTTCCCCATATATATCCTTGATTTCTAGTTCATAATAGAGTGTGGAATTATCTTCATCGTCTTGACCAGAGGAAATACCACTATATGAAACCAACTTTAGATCTGCTCTACATTCAGGACAAACTATATCTTCTTCCTCAGGATCTATCTCAATCCCATAGAAACATACCGGACAATTAAGTGTTTCCATTATTTAACTCCCTTGATAAAGTATAATAACTCTTCCATGGAAGAATCCTTTGGATCCTTGGACAATTGAACCACTCTGATACTATCAAATAGCCCTGAGAACTTCTTAGAGTACGCTAGAGACTCTTTTATAGCATCAGGGTCTAGTACCAAGACTATCTTCTTAGTGAGCTTACAGAGCTTCTCCATGCGTTCTAGGGATATATGGGTTCCCAGGAGGGCTGCTGTGGGTTGTATCCGAGAACACTTGATTGCACTGAAAATATCCTCTACCAGTATTAATTCTTCTATTTTCCCATAGGACTTTCTTGGAAAATGGAGATCCTGGCGTTTATCTTTATCTGGTATAAAATTCAATGTTTTTGGTATCTTATATTTAGATCCAGGAACTGCCCTATGTACTGTTCCAAATTTTCTACCATACAAATCATACAGAGGCAAGCAAAGACGCTTACTATCGGGAATATAAGTAAGGTTGTTTTTATCTATTTCTTCTTTTGTGAATCCATAAGTCTCCCTTAAATATTGTATTAATTCTTCTGGAATCTCTACCAGAATTTCAGAGTTTTTAACTACTTTTAATTTAGTAGGAGGCAATCCTTCCGAAGTTGATGTAGTAATTACTTTACCATGCGCCCCACACTTATTTCTCCAGCATTTGTATTCAATTGAGAATACATTTCTTCTCACTACAAAGGTTTTTTCATGGGTTGCTTTGCAAAAGGGACAAAAATCCCGCATCTTTTCCCCATCATTTAATCCTATAGCTAATTCTAATATTTTATCTTTCATAGAGGGAGAAAGAAATCCGTATAATCTTCATAAGCACTCTTATTCACCCTGGTTTTACAACTGGTATAGAAAGGGTCAAGAACTTTCCTTGAGAAAGAAGTAATAAAATTACCACTATTTTTATTTAATGTTTCTGAGGAGAATTCCCACTCTCGGGAACTGTGTTCAGCTATTGGGAATAATCCCACATTAGAATTAGAGGAAGAGTTTCTATGAGGTACAATATCACTCGCCAGTAAGGTAGTAGTATTTAAAAATACCCCACAAATATCTAGTACTTTTTCAATAAGAGGGATATTTTCAGCTTTTGTGTGGATCCTAACAAAATCATAAAACAAAGTAATTCCACAAGTTCCCGGCAAAGTTCTGAAAAAAGTAATAAATATTGAAGCGGGATAAAGTTCTTGGAAGTCTTCAGAATTTGGACCTGTTCCACTAGAGATTGGAATATTTGGGAAATATATTCCTTTTAATTCCTTTAATGGCTTGTAAGTTAATAATTTAAAGTGGCAAACATTTTCTAAGGTTCTTCGAGGACAAATTACTACTGCATAATCCCCAGGATGATTCTTTATTTGTTCTCTGTCTAATTTATTAATCATACCTTTTTCCTTGTAAGTAGGAAGGGATTGGGTGAAGGAGAGGTGGGTTTTGGAGGATCCATTTCTGTATTATATCTCTCTTTTATAGTAGAAGAGCCCCTTCTTGAGAATAAGGCGATATAATTATCCGTATTCTCGTTTTTATAAGATTTAGAAATATCCCATTCCCTAAGACCTACTTGAGAAAGCCCCGAAAGTCTATCCCCGGATTGTCTGGGATAACCTATATAACGACATACATCAGAGGCAACTAAAACAGAGGTCCGGTTCATATTAGCAATAATATCAAATACTTCTTCCAAAATAGTTGCCATAATAAGACCCGAGGCTGTTTTAGGAAAGAAAGTGTGGGGAGCAAAACCATGGATTAAAGTCATCCCGCAATCATGGGGCAGTTTTACAAACTGAAAATAATACCAGTACTTAGCATGGTCTCCATATTTTAATGTATTAAAAGCGGGGTCAGTGGGCCGTGGTTGCTCTTCCAGCACACTACGAAGGCCCCCATTAAAACGAAATCCATTAGATTCCTCCAATGAAACTTGACTAGCAATATAAACCCTATATCCATATACAGCAACATTGGTATTTAAAAAGGTTATTTGTACCAGAATCTTATTCTCTCTTATTAGTTTAACATAATCTACCATTTCCCTCCCTCCACTTTAGGGTAATACATAGTCTCACGGGAAGAAGTAAGAAAATAGATTATTGCTTGTCCATATTCGGTTGGTATTTCCTCTCGGTTAAAGAGGTCTGGATATCCCTCCAACCGATCCAAAGAAGTAAAAATCTCCGGAGTGATCTCATATACTTCTCCATAAACACTGTCTTCTTCTGTTCCATGGACTACCGTTGGGAAACCTCCCAGAGATACCATGTAGAACCCCTTTTTTTCTGATTCTCCAAGATATTTTGTATTTCTGAGAAGACTTGAATTGCTACGGCCTTTTTTGAGTGTTCCATATACGAATACTTTCATTAGGAAGTCTCCAAAAGATGTTGATAATTCTGAAATACTTCTACATATTTAGCAAGCGTTGTTGGGTTTTGAATGCCGGGAGCACTATTGATTTCTAGTATAGCCAATCTGCTATGGTACGTATTAAAGAGGATATCCACTGCCGCAAAATCCAACCCAAGAGCATCAACTGCCGCAATAGCAGTTCCCTCCAAACTCTCGGGGGGAGAAAGGTTTCGGATACAAAAGCGCCAACCATTTGCTTTGCTTTTGATCTGCGTATCCACCACGGTTCCATTAGAAACCCTCCGCTTTTGCTGGATGTGGAACACTTCTCCATTAAAAACATGTACTCGGTATTCTTGTTTATTTTTCAGATACTTAGTATATAGGGGTGCTTCTACAAATACCTCTCTATTGCATTTTACAATTCCTGCACCCTCTCTTCCATTAAGAATCTTTCTAGCAAAAACCAAGGCCCCCTCATTACACCACTCTCGCGCATATTCTTGAGAAGTTGTCCAATCAACTGTTGGGATTCCTTCTGCATCAAATAGTTCAAAGGTTATTAACTTATTTTTAGCGAAACGAACTGCTTCCGGATGATTACTTGTATGTTGGTTATCCCACCAAAAGGGAAACTCAGAATTACCCCAATTTATATAATAGTTTCTTCTGCGTAAAGAAGGAACATGGGAACTCCGAACCCTCCTTGCTCCCAATGCATTTGCCAATTCTTTTGCAGAAGCAGATCCCATTTTATAGGGATAAAGAAAAGTTCTCATTGTAATTCTCCTAAGAATTTATAGATTCGGAACAAGTAAGACAAAGCGGCTGGGAATCCATCCATTTAATATCTTTTTCATCCGCGGTAGAGATAGCTCCTCCACATAAACCACATCCCTCTTTTGTCAACCTATACCATATTTTTCTACTGACATAGATTCCATCAGGCCCTCGCAAGGAACCCATTTTCTTTGGGATGGCTTTGTTTGTTTTTTGCACATCTTTTACTATTAATTCCATGGTTCCACCAGAAAGATAAGCTCTTTCGATAATGGCTTTATACATAAATTCCTCAATAGGAGCGCCAGTTCCCCCTCCGTGATAATATTTGACACGGGGGAATTTTCCGGAAGTATTCATAGTAGCCGTATGTAACATACCTGAGGAATAATATTGACTAAAGGAGGTAAAGGAAACCAGAACTTTTTTACCAATGGGCAAATTATAGTCTTCCATTTCTTTATTAGTTAATATTTTAGAGAGGGGAGCAGTATAGTAATCCTCCTTGTAAATAGAGTGTCCTGCTTTAAAGGGTTTATAAGACTCTTTAATTGCTAACTTTTCTATTTTAGGATTGATAGAATTTGAGTAAGTGAAAAGAGATCCTGGATCTGCTGTCCAAAAAGCATTCTGTTCCTTCCCTGATTTATCCAGAGTAATTCCGGCTCGTTTTGCAGCAAAGTCTAAAATAGCAATCTCGGAGGCAAACATTACAAGACCGCGGCTTTTATTATAAGAGATAATAATAGGTCTTTCTTCATTTCTTATAATATTAAGTGTTTTCTCTTTTATATCCCAATAAACAATAGTAAAAGCGCCCTGTAAATCAGCAACAGTTTCTTTTATCCCAATGGTATCTATTCTTTTTATTATATAGTGAGAATCACTAATCATATCGCGATCTTTATATCGTCGTTCCCACTGAGTTAAGGTTCCATTATGTACCCCAATTATATTTCCTTCCTGGAAAGGATGGGCAGCCTCTAAAGCATGCTTATTGCCGAGAGTAGCGGCCCTACAATGACCTAATAACAAAGTAGCAGGAGTGGCTAATATTTTGAAAACAGTAGAGAGTTGTAAAAAATCGGAGGAACAGACAGGTTTCTTGTATATTAAGGTAGTATTATCTGTCCCTACTTTTAACAAGCCTGTAGCATCCGCTCCGCGTAAAGCAGAAGCATATAATCCATTTTTAAAGTAATCATCATTACCGAAACCTGTTTTAACAGTAAATATTCCAACAATTCCACACATTTTTCTTCCTTTAGTCGTTGAAAGCCATAAACAGTTGTGCGAATCTTGCACCCTCAACCATATCCCTGAAAGCAGTTTGAATAGTGGGCCAGAAAACATTTAGAGGAACAATCTGAGGATCAATTATCTCTGCAAACAGTTCCTCGAAGTCAAGGCAAACCCTATCAATTATTTCCTGTAGAGGTACTGTTCTATTTTTTATTGCAAACCTCTTTATAGAGAGTAATACTTTAATCCATTCCAATATTTTTTTATGTTCTAAGGTTCCCTCTAAGTGCCTAAGTTCAATTGTCCCGAATTTTATTAATGCCCCTAGATTTAAGGCATTATATTTATTAAACCCCTTTAGAAACATCTTAAACAGTTGGGGATGAAGGGCTGCTTTCCCCAGAGTAGCTAAAGAATTTGTCTCTTGTAATGGGGCACAATAGTAATTATCCTCCCTATTTCCTGTAAAATTAAACAATCCCCTTTCAATTATTAGATAAACAGCAAGAAACCTAAAAATAACCTCAGGAGATGTATTAGAAAAATCAATATGAATATGTACTCCTGTTCTAGAAGATATAATTCTATGGCGTGGGGGAAGGTGGCCTTTTATCAATGCATCATTAAAAACCTTCAATGCTTTTCCAATATCTTTGCCAAAGATAGGTTTGGTTATAATCTCTCCTCCAGAAAAACGAAGAGATCCATCTGTTTTTCTAGTCCACCAGCCGTCTATCTTACTGAATAAAACTACTTCTGCTAGATTTTCTATTTCTATTTCAATCCCCACCTTACATTTACTTAAGGGAAGAGAGGAATCTTTTGTATATTCTCTTTTATCCTGCGGAATTTCTATACTGGGCATTAGCCATCCTCTCGAGTAGTTATTATATTGGGGTGGAATGCTTCTATGGGGACATTCTCTGCATTAAAAATATGTTGGTTCAGCTCGGGAATTGAGTACCCACGAGGAACCTCTTCTTTAGCATTCTTTGGATAATCAATCAGAGACCCCATAGTAAAACCCAACTCTAACAGATATTGTGAGCATATCTTGTATTTAGAATAGAGAAAAATGGTTTTTCCATCCACTTCTCCTATTTCAATTCCCCTTAATACTAATTTTAGGGATTCTGTATTATATTTTCTAAGGATAGCCAGGTTATGATTAAAGGGAATTCCTGGGAAAGTTTTTGTTCTTTTCATTTTACTTGTTGCAAGAGAGATTTTCCAAAAGGTTGGATTATATAACTGCCAAAGCATTTGAGAAGTAACTGAAGTGTAGGGAATTAATCTGTTATTATTGTCCGAAATCAGCATATTTGCTAAAGTGGGTACAATATTCCATGCATTGTTTCCGGGAACCTCTCTAGAAAAATGCATAAAAGAATTTCCGGTTAATCTATAGCCTAATTTAGGCCATTTTGTCATAATGTTAGGATCAGTAACCCGCACATAGAAAGTAGGAAGAGGTCTTTTCTTAAATTCTGAGATTCTGGATAGAGAGAGTTTGGTAATTAATTGGAAAAGAAAATCATCCGCCCCTTCCAGAAAATGTTGTTTGGGGCACGGGCTCTTTTCAGGAAAAAAGGGAGGGGCATTGGTGTCTTTTTCTCTCATTATTGCGCTAATAAAACACGGAATTAATTTACCTTCATGTAGATATCCTACGATTCCATTCTGTGTCTTTCTTTCTATATCCCGTGGTAAAACATCTCTCGGGAAGTAGTTTAACATTCTAAAACCCCTTGTATCAAAGAGAAGTACTTAGGAGAAACATTAGATTGGAGAATATTTGCCGCATATTCCGGGGTGGGAATAGAAGCAGCAAAGTTTTGATCTGGAACTCCCTTCTCCTTCAATACAAAAGCTTCCTCCACTGCACTATAGAGTAGTCCCATAGTAGCTTTATTCTTCAACCACCAATTACTTGGCGTCCGGTATTCAACACCATAGGGCTTTAGGCGGAATGTGCCTAATCTTCCATAGGTCTTCTTTCGTAGAAGGTCTTCATCATGCAGATAATCCAGGAGTCCTAAGGTAATATCCAAGGCACGAATAAAAGTCCAGGGAGAGCCTAGATTAGCTCCTATATGAATATGACCACCTGCTGTCCGATAAGTACCGGAGGAGATTAAATAAGTTTCGGAGGCTTCAAAGAAGTATAGATTCTCATCTGGTGCACATCCGAATTCTTGTGCTCTAGGATCAACCAGACTATCCAGATTGAATTTGGCCTCAGGAGAGATCTTATAACTCAGTTCATATTGGTTCAGATGTTTTTTAATATCCTCCATAATAGTTTCCATATTATCAATAAAATTCTTCCTTCCTTTTGCAGGTTGCATCTGGAATTCCAGTGTTACATTATCCGGATGCATGCTGCCCCCTACCATTGGGAAAGGTTTTTGTTTAGTTCCTGGAATTAGCCCAATAGCGGATACAACCTCCTTTTGATTATTAGTTTCACAGAGAAATACCTCTGGATCCGCTCCAAGAATAAAATCCATTTATTTTCCCCTAGAGATTATCAAGGATTGTGAGAAGTTCTTCTTGCATAGTGGGGCATTCTGTCCATATCTTAATAGAACACCCCGTACTCCCAATTCTTTCCGGGCAACCTACACAATCTTCAAATTTCCCTCCATATTTTCTCCAGGTTTTATTGCATTGAATACAAATTTCTTTTTCTGCCTTTTCAAATACTGAAATCATTTAATTCACCCTCGAAATAGTTTTCCAATAGAGTACAATCCCTATAATCCATAAAGGTGCATTCTCCATTTCTACAACATTCCCACTCGTGGCACTCTGAGAAATGTCCCCGGTGTTTCTCCCAGAGAGCTTTAATTTCTGGATTAGTCTTCTCAAATATATCTTCTATTGATTTTTGCATAGTTTCCTGAGCTCATCATAGATTGAAACGGGAGAATGGATCTGTTTTCCATCCTTAACCAGAGTAGCCTTCCTGAGCAAAGGATAGTATTCAGGAAGTTTTCTGCGAGTGGGCTGTTTCCCTATTTTCATCATGTATACTCCGTTGATTTATGCCGCATTATGTAGGCTTCCCCTTTATATTTCAGAGCAACCCTACCCATCCCAGGGACTTCTCTATCATGCTCTGGAACCACCACTACACCCTCTCTAAGGCAACCCCCGAGTGTACTGGTACCTTGACCCAGTTCAAACAATCGTTCCTCTCTAAAGCCCTCTCTTGCAAGCACAGGGACAAAAGGAACTCCTATTATGTCTGTGAACTCTTTTGCATATTGGAAATCAAGAAACTGGTTCCCCCTATAGGCATCTTGCTTTATTACAGCAAAAGCCCGGAACTGCACTTTTCCATCATAGGTTAAATCCTGCACTCCTTTTCCTGTAATTTCTCCGAGGATAAAACCAGAACCTTCCCTGTAATTAGAAATAGAATCAATATTAGGAAGAATCTTTGCAATAGTTCTCACATACAGGTTTTTTTCATTCTTTTCATTATTCCTAAATACAAGTCCTTGTTTTCCTAATCCTTTTGAGAATATTGTAATATTGAGTTTTTCCCCAAAAGAATATTCTACCTTATTAGTAGAAAAACCTATTCCACAGAAAGTACCATGTAGTTTTTCTGTGTAAACTACAGGTTCTCCTGGAATTAATACTTCTGGATATCTCAAGTAGGATTCTATATCAAAGGAAAGAGTAGATCCGGGTAATCCTGCGGTTACTTCACCATTCATTTGAATTGGAACAGGAGGGGTATACTTGGTAATTCCTAGTTTTTCTTTTAAGTCAGTACCAAGCTTTCCTGTATAAGGGAAAAGAATTCCTTGACTAATCTCTCCTCGTAATTTTACTGCTTTTACCCGATTATGGGTAGAACCATATAAATTACCCTGGTTTTTGTCTTCATTCCAGAATCCTAGGTACTTTAAAATATTCTCGGGTACAATCGAATCCTCGGGAATATAGGCCACAGTTTGTCCTGTGGTAAAAACGCCTTTTCGGATGATGCATTGATACCCCAGAACATAAGCCAATTGTAAGTTATCAGCATTCGGGTGGGGTTTTATATCTTTTATCTTAACCAATGGAACAGAGAAATGATCCATTATTATTTCCTCAGTTTCCTTATCTCTTCCAACTGCTTAAATATTCTTTCATCAAAAGAAGGGTCTCTCGGGCGAACCCCATATACTTTACGCAGATGCTCCGAAATGCTAGCCCATTTACATACAGGGATCTCCTGCTCCTTAAACTCTTTTTGTATCCTAGATATAAAAGTATGGAATGGGTCAGAAAGAGGGATTTCTTTGTTTTTTAATATTGGTCTAAGACTACTAAAATAATTAATTCTAGATTGAACAGCGGAAATATACAGTTCAACTGCTTTTCTATACCCTAAACCCTTATATTCCATATTAAACCTCCACAACTAAACCCGGGTTAAAATCAGGATTAAGCATTACTCCTTCATATCCCTTTGGATTACAGATTACACGGGTTTCTCCTATTTTATAATCAAAGGAATCATGTGTATGCCCGTGAATCCATAATGCAATTCTATTCTCTTTCATAATATATTCCAGATTGGAGGTAAAAGCTGCATTTAAAGTATCTTTGTGATAGCGGCCTGGAACCGACCGAATTGAAGGGGCATGATGAGTTACTATTACAGTTTTACCCCAGTAGAAGGTTTTTAATTTCTCCTTTAACCAGGCTAAAGATTTTTGATGCAGAAATAAGGAATCAAAAGCAGTGAATCTTTGCGTTTTGCCATGAGAAGACATTTCTTTAGGAGGGGCTTTTTTACTTATTAATTGGAAGTCATTCATCCCACTGTTTGCATACCAGATTACTTGAGTTATGTCCTCCTTTCCAAACAGTTCAAAATCAGTCCAAAGGGTACAACAAAGAAAACGAACTCCGTTATACTCCCATTCAAAATTATCTCCAATGTGAAAGTTGGGAGGAATTTTTTCTTTTAGTTCTTTAAAAGAATCTATATCATGGTTATAGAATTCATGGTTTCCGGGAATATATATTAGTTCTTTTTCCGGAAAGTGTTTTTTTATCCAATGAAAACCCCCCAATCCCACACCTATATCCCCAGCTAAAATAAGGATATCCGACGCTATTTCAGGAATTGAGAGGTTACAACCGAATTCCGTATGTATATCACTGAGAATATGTAGTTTAATCAGCTTCTCCTTGTAAAATATTCTTGGGCATCTTTTATAATCACACTCCATTTCCTTTTTTGTTGCTTTAGGGGCAATTCACCTAATCCATGCGGATATTCCGCTTTATATTCTGCTTTACACCACTTTATATAGGCAATCTGTTCTGAATAATATTTTAATTGCTCCTTCTTTATAAGTTCTATAGTACTTTCCCCAAAGTATTCTGTACTGTCCTTCACTTGGAATCCTCCGTATCCTTATCCATTTCTTTTATTATCCCTCTACAGCGTAGAAGAGAGGCAATAATGCATTCTTGTTGCCGGTATAATTCCCGCATCATTTCACTGTCGCGGGCATGTTTACTCATTTCTATACTCCTTTCTATCGTAGAAAGGCAGACTTTCAGTAAGTGATCTTTATCTCTCATCTTTTAAATACTCCCATAAAGATAGTTTTAATAATAGCCCCAACAATTGATAGAACTACTGGGATTGCAAGCAAGAACATACTTGCAAGAAACACCCCGAACCAATCAATGGAACCGCCCTGAAGCTGAGCAGCAGCATATCCCATGTAATTCATAGTATTAGACTCCTGATTCTTGTAGTAGACTTTCTATTGCGCTAAGAATCTCCTTAACTTCAGTGTGATTATTTTTCTCCTCTGCTTTATGCGCACAGATTCTTAATCTCTCTAGGTATTTAAAACTCGCGTCGCTACTACCTTTACTCCTTAATCTTTGGGAAAAGACATTAAACCTCTTATAAATTCTTTTAAACTTCTTAGAATACCGGCATTTCCTGCATTTCATCCTTCCCCGTAATCTCCATTGAATTCCGCTGTAGTTCCTGGAATTCATTGCCCTTTCAGTTGGTCTTTTATAGGATGCTTTCATTAGTTTATTTCCTTTTAACCGTTCTCCATGAGAACCTTTAAGAATTTAAGCATATTATAATCTGCTAATGTACTTACGCATAAAAAAGTACCCCTACAAGGCGCAGGGGTACAAAGGTCACATTAGTGATCAGGATTAGGATTACGCGGCCTTAGTCTGGGTTTCTTCAGTCTTCTCTTCGTGCGCCGTAGGCGCCTTTCCTTGTGCCCTGGCTACCAGTTCATCCGTCATGGTATTAGTGAGTTTGAAAATGTCTTCTTCTGACATAAGCCGGGCCTTTTCTTCGTGGTCTGCGTCGCGGCGATCATGCACCGTATTGAATATTACCAGTCCCGCTTCCGCCAGCCTGCCGATCCCTTCCCTGATCTCCGCTTCATCCAGGTATCCGGACATAAGCGTTTGTGAGAACAGCATAACCGGAATAATCAACGGCCGGAACACTTTCACTTCCTTTTGAGACTGTCCCCAGTAGTTCGGAGTCAGATCCCCAACAGCCGTAGCCTGTCCCTGTACTTTGACCTTTCGAGTTGCAGCCAAGTACTGTTTAGCGGCTGAAACAGACTGTACCGGAAACTTCTCAGCCTTGATTGTGTATACATTTCCCGGTATCAGTTTGGCTTCCGCAGCCTTCATCAAGTAGCTTTTGTACTGTTTCCAGACCAAAGGTTGCGGAGTAATGTTTGCATCCGTCTCTTCCTTACTCAGTCTTCCAGCACTCTGTTTCCAGCCGTTAATCGCCTCAATACTGCGGCAAACAGACTGGAACTGTTCAGCACCGGGAAACTTAACCCAGAGACCATACATATGAAGTGCAAGAGTCTGTTCCTGAGATTCGACCTTCCTTGCCTCAGCGGCCAAGTCTTTCAGTGAAATGGTCTTCATGGCCGGTTTGTCAGGACTGATCTGAACCTCGAACTTGATACCGGCTGCCGATCTGACAAGTGAAGTAACGTCCTTGGTATCAACTTCCGGTACTTCTGGTTCTTTGGTTTCACGTGAAACATCCGGAGTACTTTCTGTCATTTCCTGAACTGCTACTTGTGCTTTTGCTGTCATGATAATATCTCCCTGGAGCGGGTTTGCTCCACTAAATCCCCAACAATCAGTAGGTTAGAGACATAGTGGAACAAACCCAAACCATAGGCCGTAATCCTATCCTAGTTGTAAAGAACCGGCTCAGGAACTAAGCCCGAACCGTTGTCCAAGAGAACTATTAACCCGTTCTCCATTTCCCATGCTACACCTATAGTATAACACCTATAAGGTAGCTTGTCAAGAGTAAAAACAATTAATAAATGGTTGATTACTCAAGTAATGATTAATCTGTTCAAGTATGATACATATCCTCGGACTGTAGCTGCTATGGTATAAGTAACTGTATCAGTCTAGCACTATTCCATAGGTTGTCAAGTAGTTTATTTCTGGCCTATATAAGGTAGCATACTATTGGTAACGTATGTGTTACTAAGGGGTTTATATGTTACTAAGGGTTTGGTATGTTACTAAGGTATTTATATGTTATGAAATTTCATTTTATTTCCAATTATTTCCATCCCAATTGTTTCACGTGGAACACAGTCTAATGTAAAGAATAGTTTACATTTTGTAAGCCTAGGACTACAAATAGATGATAATGATAATCTAAATGAGAATGATTCGTATTCATGGGTCCTACTTTCTTATGGGGTGCCCTGTCTGATGGAATTTTTCATAGGCGTTTTACAACAATACTCACAAAAGGGCAGAATTCCATTCCTTAGGGAGGAAAAAATAAACAGGAATATTAGAGAAGAGAAAATGACTATAGCACTAAGGGAACTTTATTGAATAATAGTTGTCTAAGTATAAAAAACTCTTTATTATTAGGAGATTAAGAGAATGGTAAGTGATCCCAAGAAAAGTGCTGGTTATGTTAAGAAATGGGCAGAGAAGAACCAAGCTGAGTATGGTTTTTTCTATATGATTATGAATTATGTAACTGGAGATAGGTTTGTTGGATATACTATTCAGCCATTTAAGAGAAAGTTATGGGATTTTGTCTGTATGTCTAGGAATGGTCATAGGCATAAGTTATGTGAACAGATGAGAATGTATGGAACCAACAAGTTTAAGATAGAACTGCTTTATGTGGTACAAAAAGACGATGATTTAGAAGCTAAGAGAAAAGAGTTATGTTTACGGATTAAACCTACTTTAAACAAGAAATGGTACTGATTGTACAGTTTCTGTACAGTTATATGAATATTTGATGAAATAGTTGAACTTTCTTCTCTTTTTGTTGTCTAAGACCATAAGTACATGGATGTACGAAAAGATATGATCTTCAGGGATGAAGATTAGAGTAGAAACTAATAACATAAGAAGAAGAAACTAGAAACAAGATTAGAAACTAAAGAAGTAGAAACTAAAGAAAAGAAAAAGAGAAAGAAACAGAAAAAGAAAGAAGAAAAAGAAAAGAAAAGAATAGTAGTTACTACTAGTTACTAGTTTTATAGTTTCTTTTCTTTGGTTCTTTCTTTTCTTTATACGAATGTACGAAGTACTGAGTATAGTTCACCGAGTTAAAAACAAATTACGAAGTAATCGAATCAGGGGTGTCCGGCGGCGCATGTTCAAGCGAGGAGAACCGAGAGCACCAACTGCTGGGATCAAGAAGGGTAAAAAGCATGCAATGACAGTGATCCAAGAGGAACTGTTATTGGGTGTATTATCTGATAAAGCTCCCTTGGTCCTGAATAAGTGTATTGATATGGCGTTAAAAGGGAATGTAAACTGTATCAAGATGATTCTTGACAGGATGATCCCGGTGAAGAAAGCGGTAGAGATTACGGGGAAGGATGGAAATGATATCAAGATCATAATTGAATCCCTGATTACCCATGATGAAAAGAAAGAAGAAGAGATTTTTGAAGCTGAGATCATTAAAGAAGAAAAACTGACCAATAGAGGGGATAATGAGAATGTCTAAGGCTCATCCCGGTTTTAAGAATGTACAGCGCAAGATTATGCGCAAAGAAGGAGTAAGTAAAGCAGCCGCAGGAGCTATATTGGCCTCAGCCGCCCGTAGAGCCTCTAAGAGAGCACATAAGAGTAACCCTAGACTATCCCGTGTAAAAGGTAAATAAGGCTCTCTATGAGCACTGAGCTGCGTTTTAAGCTACATCCTAAGCAGTTGGAGATCTATAAGAGTAAAGCCAGGTTTAAAGTAGTAGCTGCTGGGAGAAGATCAGGGAAATCCTACTATTCTTGTTGTGAATTGTTATTGCATGGATTGATGGACAAGAATAGTGAAGGAACCAATATTTTAGATAAAGATATTTATTATGTAGCACCCACTTTTGAGCAGGGTAAGAGAATTATGTGGGAAATGCTCAAGAGAATGGGAAAAGGAGTGATCAAGAGTACATTAGAGAATACTTGTATAGTTACCCTACTGAATGGTAGGAGAATCCATGTAAAAGGCTCTGATCGTCCAGATACTTTAAGAGGAGTTGGATTATCTTTTGTAGTATTGGATGAATATGCAAACATGAAGCCTTCTGTATGGGAAGTAGTTTTGAGACCTGCTTTAGCGGATGTAAAAGGAGAAGCCTTATTTATTGGAACTCCCAATGGTAAGAATCACTTCTATGATCTTTATTTACAATGCAGGGTAGAAGATGATTGGGAAGGTTTCGAGTTTACATCCGTAGAGAATCCTACATTAGCAAGAGAAGAGATTGAAGCAGCACGTAAGATTATGTCTGCGCATGCATTTAGACAAGAGTTTGAAGCCTCTTTCTCTTCTGCTGGAACCGGTGAGTTTAAAGAAGACTGGTTAAATATTATTGATTATACTCCGGAAGAATGTAATGAAGGCTTCTGGTTTGTAGCGGTAGATCCTGCGGGATATAGTGATGTAGCACAGGCAACTAACTCTAAGTTAAAGAGATTAGATGAAACTGCCATTGCCATGGTGAATGTAAGTCCCAATGGATGGCATATAGATGATATCAGAGCAGGACGATGGGGAGTAAGGGAAACCTCATTACAGATTATCAGAGCTGCACAGAGCGTTAGAGCAGCTACAGTTGGAGTAGAGAAGGGATCTCTTAAGGCAGCGGTTATGCCTTATCTTGAAGATCAGATGCGTAGATTGAATTCTTTTCCTCATATTATGGCTGTAACCCATGGAGGACAGAATAAGATTGAAAGGATTGTTTGGGCGTTACAAGGAAGATTCCAGAATGGGAGAATAACTTTAAGGAAGAGAGAATATCTGAAGAAGTTTATTGATCAATACCTTGATTTTCCTAATACTTTAGCCCATGATGATATGCTGGATGCTTTAGCTTATATTGATCAGATTGCCAAAACCTCCTATGTGAGTAATGCTGATACAGAAGATTGGCATCCTCTTGATGAGATAGCTGGATATTAATAATGGTAGACAATATCTTGATGGAAAAGGATATCAAGACTGCTTCTGAGGAAGCTTTGGTAGGTTATATCTCAGCTAAAGCAACTGAATGGAGGAACTGGCGAGATAATAATTATAAAACTCTTTGGGATTCTTATTATAGGATTTGGAGAGGAATCTGGAATGAAGCGGATAAAAGCAGAGAGTCTGAAAGATCCCGTTTGATTTCTCCTGCAACTCAACAGGCTATTGAAGTTATTGTTGCTGAACTGGAAGAAGCTACTTTTGGAAAGGGAAACTGGTTTGATCTTAAAGATAGTGTAACAGCACTTAAGACTGCTCTAGCTAATGCACAACAGGAACAACAGCAACAGCAGAAAGGCCCTCCTGTTGATGCTCTTCTCCAGGAGATTGAACAGGCAGAACAAGTCCGAGATCGGTTGATTGAAGCATTTGCATTGGCAGGCATTCCCCAGGCTATAGCAAATATCTATCTTCTGGGAGCTATTTATGGTACAGGAATTGGCAAGATCCTGGTAGAAGAGACTGAACAGAAAAAACCAGCCTCTGCTACTTCACCAAATAATCCTTCTGATTTGATTATTGGAACCATTACTAAGTCCAGTATTGTTATTAAACTAGAAGCAGTTGATCCAATGGAGTTCCTTATTGACCCTGCTGCAACTACTATTGAGAATGCAGTAGGAGTAATTCATGAAGTAATTGTTCCTACACATACAGTTGCTTCTAAGATGAAAGAGGGAATCTACCGAGAAGAGGAACTTGGTGATTTTACTGATAGTGTTGATCTAGATGGTAGAGGTGAGGCTGTTGACCATTCTCAATCTGGTAGAACTAAAATTAGTGAATATCATGGATTGGTTCCAACTCGAATTCTCAAAGGCGCTGAGATTATTGAGGATGATATTGAAGAGGATTATACAGAAGTTGTAATCACTATTGCAAATGATGCTACTCTTCTACGTGCAATTAAAAATCCTTTTCTCATGGGGGATCGTTCTTTTATAGCTTATCAGCATGATACGGTTCCCAATCGGTTTTATGGTAGAGGGATTGCAGAGAAAGCACACAATATTCAGAAAGCCCTGGATGCAGAACTGAGAGCGAGAATTGATGGTCTTGCTTTGACTGTCCATCCAATGATGGCTGCGGATGCTACTCGATTCCCGAGAGGACAGAACCTAGCAGTCCATCCGGGTAAGATGTGGTTAACCAATGGACCTCCGGCCGAAATCATAAAAGAATTTAACTTTGGTAGGATTGATCCTGCTGTATTCCGGGATTCTGCTGATCTTGAGCGCATGGTTGAGATGGCAACTGGAGCATTATCCCCAGCTTCTCCTTTGAATGTAAGTCCAAGTAACTCTACTGCTGCTGGTATGAGTATGATCCTCTCCGGATCAATCAAAAGAAGTAAAAGAACACTAGCGAATATCTCCAGGAATCTATTAGCTAAACTAATTGAAAAAGCTCTTTGGAGATATATTCAGTTTGATCCTGAACAGTACCCAGCCAAAGATTATTCTTTTATTCCCATTACTACTATGGGTTTGATGGCAAGAGAATTGGAACAGCAACAGTTTGTTAATATGCTCCAGGTTGTTCCTCCCAATAGTCCTCCTTATCTGATTGTATTGAAGAGTATCTATATGAATAGTAGTTTCTCTAATAAGGGAGAAATGCTGAGGACTTTGGATTCTATGCTACAGCCCAATCAGCAAGAATCTACTATGAAGGCATTGGAAGAGCAATCACAGCAGAGTAAGATCCAGGAAGTCAAGTCCCGTTCAGATAAGAATGATGCACAAGCTCAGGCACTTCTTGCAAAATCTCAGCAGGGTTCTCAAGCACTTCAGATTAAGAATAAAGAAGTGGATATGAACTCTCTTAAGGAGTTGATGAATGAACGATCCTCACCTTCAGAAACTTCTTGAAGTAACTACTTCTGATGAATGGCAATATTTTATAAAAGAAGAAGTTAAGGAATATAAAGAAAACTTGGAAAAGAATGCTATCTATTCTTGCAGTAATGTTGAAATGGTTTTTAAGGTAAAGGGAAAGCTTGAGATCCTAAACTGGCTTTTAACCCTAGAAGATTCAGTTAAGATGCGTATAGAACAAGAGGAAATTAACAATGACTAATACTCAGGGACTTCCTACCACAGAAACCGTCGGTATGGTTCCTGGGGTTAAGCTTCTTAATGGGGCTACTGTTATAGGACCAGGAGCATGGTTTAAGAGAACTAATCTAAATAGTGCTTTTGATGCAACTGTTACCGGCACGGGCACGGTCACTGCCACCGTGGACATCGAGGTCAGCCTCGACGGTGTCACGCCCATCGACAAGTCCCCGCTCACCATCACACTGAGCGGCACGACCTCCGACACCGATGGCGACGTGATCTCAGCGTCGTGGCCCTGGGTCCGCGCCAATTTGACCGCGATTAGCGGCACCGGTGCGGTTGTCAATTCGACGATGGGGGGCTGAGACGATGAGTGTAACTAGACGCTCTACCTCCGGACTCGCAGAAGCTCCTCCCTTCGATCTACGCACCTCCGCGGCGCGGCTCGGGATTCCCTACGCTGGTTGGAACCCAAACACCTTCAACGGCATCGATATCTATTCCTTGGGTTTTAATGTGCGGCCCACCCTGTTCTTTGATCCCGCAGCCCCAAGCGGGGGAAACGGTACCTACCTCCATCCCTTCTCCAATGAGACAGAACTGAACGCCTGGATCGCTGGAAACGGGACCGATATGAAGGGCCAGACTCTGGGATTCAAGCGCGGGAGCCTAGTATTGGGGGGCTTGGATATTGGTCCTGGGGGTAATGGTATGTATTCCTCTGATGCGGCCAACCCCTTTCGTATGGTTCCTTATGGGGACGCAGACTCCATGCCGATTATCTCTGCCGGGACGGTCTACGCGGAAACCTCTAACGCTGCTACTGGTTGGGCGAATACTGCGGGAGATACGGGGGGAGATGCGCGGATCTGGAAGGTTGCGCTGTCTGTAGAGGGAGACGTTTTCGATCAGTCCTATGACCAGCGCGTGAAGCGGCTATGGAAAACAGATTATACGGGTGTAACAAACGAGACCACCGCAGTGGCAGCACTCATTACCGCAGGTCCGGGGCAAAGCATCTTCTATGGTGGGATGCTCTATATTTACCCCTTCTATGGTAAACCAGATTGGACACAGGTGGAGGTAATGCAACGATCTCAGGCTATCCGGGCTCTCTTCGCGTCTGTAGCGGTTTCTGGGAATATCTCCCTATGTGGGTTAAACCTGCGTGGAGGAATCTCGGGGTGTTTTGAGTACGCACCTGCTGACACGGGAAGTGCTAGTGCAATCGAAAATCTGTCGATAATCGGTTGCGTTTTAGGGCAGGCTGGTACTGATGCTGCGGGAACCTATGGAAACCATGCTTTCTTTGTTACCGGACTTTCAGATTTAGTACGAATTGGAGGGGTGCAGGTAATTGGGAATAAGTTGTATGACTCCCTGAATGGAACCGGGGCATACACTAACGTCTCCTCCGCGGAGGCGTACGGAAACCAATCGCTAGATACTGGAGTTCACTTTGAATTATACGGATCCACCTCCAACATTTTAATTCACGATAATTACAGTGAAGGTATACTGCTGATTGGAAGGGAGGGCATATATAGTTCATTCCACAACACAGGTTACAAAATATTTGGTAGAGACTCATCAACAGGGGTAACGGACTCCGCGAAGAATGTGGGGAATGAGTTCTACCGGAACGTGTTAATACACAACAAGAATATTTCAGTGCAGAATTACGGAAGTGGGACCAAGGTGTACAACAATTTCCTGAACGGTGCAAATGTGGCAGGGACATTTCCCTTGGTGCAATCGAATGATGACGCAACCTCACATACGGTCTCACTCGATCTCCAGAACAACATTCTGTTGGGTACAGGCACTTCGGGAAATTGTAATACTGTTTCTACAGGCGCTGGGACTGCGCTAATCAGTAAAACCAACACCATCCACAACCCTGGTGGAGCGATCCTATCCTACGTGGCGGGAGTTTCCTCTACCACCATTGCGGGGTACCAGACTAACGCGGGCGAGGTTGCGGGGTCGCTTACGCTGGACATTGATCCGATCGTCGCAGCGGACGGCTATACGCCTACCAACCCTGCAATCTACAATGCGGGTACGGTGATTCCAGGGTATTCCTGGCGGGATTGGTCTGGGCGTCCGATGCTGGCAAACGGCACCGACACGAAACCCGCCATCGGCGCAGTAGCCCGTTCGTGATCCACTGGCTCAAACACTTAATCATTGGTGAGGCCCTGGTGCTGGATGAGGCCGGGAACGTCGCGCTCTTGGACGGCAACCCGAAGATCACCATCAGCGCCCACTGCGGGTCACAACTTGTTGCAGAAAAACCTTGTTTATTTTGTAGAATAGTATGCAGTATTCTTGGATATTTTTTCCCCTCCCATTGTGAAAGAGCATGGAGAGCGGAAAGAAAAGTATTTGAGGATTCAAAGGATCTCCCGGGAGGGTAAAGACCTATGATATTATATGATTTCAACTGTGAAGAATGTGACTATACTTTTGAATACTTAGGTTTTTATGAAGATGAGGTACTGTGCCCAAAATGCAGGTCAATCTGTAATCCTGTTATTAGCACACCCACTATAAAGTTAGAAGGAATTAGTGGGGATTTTCCAACTGCTCATAGTTTATGGGCAAAGAAGCATGAACAGGCTGCACGAATTGCTAACAAACGGAATAGTTAAGCAATTGTAGTCTATATTCCAGAACTTAACTGCGGAAATAATAGGAGAATTACCATGTCAGTAGAGGCTCTCGACACTGTAATGCAAGATCTTTCTGATGAAACCCAGTCTCTCGATAATGTTTCAGAAATTCCCAAGAAGTTTGAGGGTAAAAGTTCTGAAGAAGTAGTCAAAGCCTATCTCAATTTGGAGAAGGATCACGGTAGGTTGGCTAATGAGGTTGGTGAACTTCGCAAGTATACAGACCGTCTTCTTGAATTACAGTTGCAGGAAAAGGCCGATACTGGGAAGCAGGATAGTCAGGAACCTGAGTTTGATTCCGCTGATTTCCTGGATAATCCAGAGAAAGTAATTGAGCGGTTGGTTGAGAAGCGGGTAAACGAGAAATTGAAACCTTTGGAGGAAAATCTACAGAACCGCACCAATCAGGATGCACAGCGAGTTTTCCAAGATAAACATCCTGATTACAATGAAGTAGCAACTTCGCCTGAGTTTTCTACTTGGCTGAATAAATCGACGTATCGCTTGCAGTTATTGCAGAAAGCGCAACAATCGAATGATTATGCAGCCGCAGATGAACTCCTTGTGGGATTTAAAGAATCACAGCCTTCCGGTGATTCAGAAGATGAAACCACTATCTCTCGCAAGCAACAGTTGAAGGATGCTACTTTTGAAAAACATGGTGCTGGTGGATCTTCAAAGAAAATCTATTCTCGTACCGATTTGATTAACCTGCGAATTCATAATCCTGATAAGTACTATGATCCTTCTTTTCAGGCCGCGATTAAGAAAGCCTATACAGAAGGCAGGGTAAAATAATCTTATTGGAGTAGATTACAATGGCTTTGGGAACGAACCATCTTACCGATAGTTTTGTTGGGGGTACTGTTAAGTCTAACAGTGTATTCATCCCCGAATTGTGGAGTGATGAAACAATTGCTGCATACAAAGCAGCTCTTGTGGTTGCAAACCGAGTAAATACTATGGCTTTCCAGGGTAAGAAAGGGGATTCGATTCATATCCCCAAACCTACTCGTGGGACTGCTAGTGCCAAGGCTGCTCAGACGCAGGTTACTTTGAATCGTCCTGCTGAGAGTGCAGTTATTATCACCATTGACAAGCACTTTGAATACTCGTTCTTGATTGAGGACTTTGCGAGTGTCCAGGCGCTTGATTCACTGCGTAAGTTCTATACTGACGATAGTGGGTATGCTTTGGCGAAGCAGGTGGATAGTCATCTGATGGGTTCTGGTGCTGCTTTCCAGGGAGGTACTTATACCGGGGCTGATAATCCGGATACTGAGTCCTGGAATATGGCTGTCATTGCTGGGGATGGATCTACTGTATATGATCCAACTGCGAATGTGAATGTTGGTAATGGTTCTGTTATTACTGATGTTGGTATTCGTCAGATGATTCAGACTCTTGATGATACTGATACCCCTATGGATAATCGTGCTGTGATTATCCCACCTGTTACTAAGAGCAATCTGTTGGGTATTGCTCGTTTCACAGAGCAGGCGTTTGTTGGTGATGCAGGTGCAGCCAATAGTATCCGTACTGGGCGTGTAGGCAATATCTATGGTAATGAGGTTTATATTACCACCAATTGTCCTACCATTACTGCTACGGATGGTGTTACCAAGTATCGTGTTGGTTTGTACATGCATAAGGATGCCACTACTTTGGTGGAGCAGATGAACATTCGCTCTCAGATCCAGTATAAGCAGGAGTGGTTGTCCACTCTCTACACTGCTGATACGATCTATGGTGTGAATTCTGTTCGTACTGACAGTGGTGTGGCATTTGTTGTCCCTGTGTAAAGTAAGTCCTGAGAGGGGAAATCGAAAGAAAGTACCCTCTTTCTTTAGGAGTTTCTAGTGGCTACTACCTATCTTAATTTAGTAAACAGAATTTTACGTAGGCTGAGAGAGACTGAAGTAGTTAATGTCTCTGATACAGCCTATTCTTCTCTTATAGGAGATTTTGTAAATGAGGCTAAGATCTGGGTAGAGGATTCTCATGGATGGATTGTAGGTAGATCCCAGTTAATTCTGAATACAATTAGTGGAGTGAATAGTTATACAGTTACTGGGATTGGCCAGCGATATAAACTACTGGATGATCCAAACAATGGTAGACCTGCTGTATATAATCTCACTTCAAAGTATCAGTTGCTTATGACAATAAGTCAGCGTATTAGGAAAGATATTGCACTGGCTGTAGTTCAGCAACAGACTCCGTATTACTTTGCTTTTGAAGGTGCGGATAGTACTACTGGAGATCCTAAGATATTACTCTATTTTACTCCAGATCAAGTCTATAGTATTGAGTTTAATTTTTATATTCCCCAAGATAATCTAAAGAGTAATATAGAAGTATTATTAGTTCCGGAAGAACCTGTATTCTATAAAGCCTATTCTCTTGCTGTAAGTGAGCGGGGAGAAGATGGCGGTACTTCTTTTGATGAAATAGATGCATTTGCTAAGACTGCCCTTGCAGATGCTATTCGTCTTGATGCCCTTAAAGATGATTCAGAATTTGAAGCCTATGTCAACTAAGATCATACCTATCTCTGTTACTGCTCCTGGACTTCTGGGACTGAACCTACAGAAAGCTGCTACCGATCTTGGTATTGAATGGGCGGTTCAGTTGGATAATTGTGTATTTGATTCTTCAGGTCGGATTACTTCTAGAAAGGGATGGGCACCGGTTACTACTACTCCTATTTCTGGAACTCCTTATATTGAACAGTTATATCGTTATGTAGATTCAAGTGGAGATCAGATCCTAATCTCTGCTGCTGCAAATAAACTCTATAGTTCTATTGCTCCATTTTATGATACATTAACTGATCTTACTGGAACATTAACTCCAACAGCGAACAACTGGAAGTTCCAGAACTTCAATAATAAAATAGTTGGTTTTCAGAGTAACCATACACCAATAGTTTGGGATGGGATTGCTACATCTTTCTCTGCTATTGTTCCTGCTACTGGTGGTACAGTCCCAAACGGGAATGATGTATTAAGTGCTTTTGGTAGATTGTGGGCAATTGATTCTACTGGAACAAAAGTACGCTATTCTGCTCTATTAGATGAAACTACTTGGAATGATGCCACTACCCCTCTTGACTCAGGAATAATTGATCTTCAAAGTTCCAAGGGATGGGTTCACGGTAGAGATAATATAGTAGCCATTACTTCTTTTAATAACTTCCTAATTATTTTCTCTAATAGATCTATTCTAGTATATAGAGGTATTGAAACTCCTAACTCTACTCTTGCTCTTGATGATGTAATTTATGGTGTTGGCTGTATAGCACGAGATTCTATTCAAGATGTAGGCAATGATCTTCTATTTCTTTCTGAAACTGGAGTTAGAAGTCTTCAAAGAACTCTAATACAGAAGACACTTCCTTTAGGAGATATCTCTCAGAATGTAGTTGATTATTTGATGCTACAGGCAAAAGAAGGAAATAGAACTAATATCCGATCTATTTATTATCCCAAAGATGGTTTCTATGCACTTT
>ENA-ORDP01000188-ORDP01000188.1-marine-sediment-metagenome-genome-assembly--contig:-NODE-188-length-41592-cov-8.344608_pt1 | contig 41592 bp, 55 predicted proteins | sample MGYA00248627_ERZ508539 | MGnify/ENA primary metagenome ERZ508539 (study PRJEB26208, sample SAMN05571518) | marine sediment metagenome | biome: deep sea; feature: Hydrothermal vent; material... | reverse complement strand
ATTAATTGGGCAGGCTAAAAAACGAACTGCCGAGTTGAAAAAAGAATTAGCAATTCTGGGGTGTGAGGAAAAGTGCAATCCATTCCCGCATTCTTTTTTCCCGCCATCCCAATCTGGAGCAACGGGTATCGTCCTTGGACTATAACTAAAACCCCGATAACTGTCATAATTAATGTCAACCGCTTTAAATAAAACGGCTTTGCCATTGTTAATTTTTATGCCGTAAAAATCACACCACTCACGTGCATTTTGTGGTTTTAATCCATCTATAACAGTGCCCCCATCGACTTTTATTTTTTTATTGTGTCGCATAACAATAACAGATATAGATATTTCTATTTTTAAACAATTAAATAGCCGAACAAAAACGTTTCCCCATGCCTTAACAGAACTGTTTTCATAGGCCTTAACAGAACTGTTTTCATAGGCCTTAACAAAACTGTTGTCCCGGGCCTCAATAAAACTGTTATCCCGGGCCTCAAAATGCCCGTCACCGATGCAGATTGCTATAGCTCCTTCCGAAACAGCTTTATCAAACTCAGCTTGAGTTCTAACTTTTATCTTCATATTGACACATCCTTATTTAACCTTAATAATTCTTCTTTCTCTGCTTACTCTTCTTCCCCTCTTTCTTCTTTCTACAAATAAGGCACTCTTCTTATGTGCCTCCCTGTTCCTATCTTCCATTATCTTATCTACTTCCTCTTTAAAATTATTTAATAAGAGAAGAGTATTTTTAAGTTTCATATTCTTCATTAATTATATTCCCTTTAGTTTAAGGGTACATTTCAAAAAAGAGAATATATATTTCCTTCTCTTTCATAGTCATATTTTTAACATTACGAGTATATTTATTAAATAAGGTATAAATAATATAATCATCTTTAATACGTGCTCTCTTATCCACATACTTATGTATTAATTTAAGAATAACACTATATGTTCTTTTCTTTTGGGATTTACTTAAATTATTAATGTTTATCATTTCACTTTTATTTATCATATTATCTCATTCCACCTCATTACTTTCTCCATCATATCTCTACTATCTTATTAGGATTAAATGAGGGATTTTCCTCATAATTTATATAACCTCTACAATTACCGACTACATTTATACCTTCCTCTATAAAGTCAAAGGATATATGAGTATGCCCACATATCCATAACCTTACCTTATTTTTAAATAAATGTAGTATATTAGTGTAATATCCTGTATTCATTTTATCATCAGAATACCTTTCTATGTTAACACAAGAGACGGAGGGACAGTGGTGTGTTATAACTACATTAATCTTATCCTTATTTATATTATCTTGCAGGAAGGATAAGGCTTGATTATGTCTCTCTATTGCATCATTTCTAGAGAATGTTCTCTTACCATTCACTATCCGATAAAAATCATTCATACTATTTGCAGCGGGAATACCTATATCAGACCAAAGAGTGGAACCTAAGAATCTAATTTTTTCAATTTCCACATAATTATTATCTAAGAGGTGTACATTATCGGATATGTTAACTGCTATCTCCTTGCTTAATTTTTTTATATCGTGCCCATAATATTCATGATTACCCAGGATATATATTACATGGGGAAAAATAAGGGCACATTCATTAATCCAGTCTATCCCCCTACTTCCCACATGTATATCACCTGCTAGGATTAATACATCCCCTAGCACAGTGGGTATAGGCATGTGACCAAACTCTATATGTAAATCACTCATATATTGTATTTTCATAAATTTCTTTAATACCCCCAGCTCTCATAGATTCCACCTCTTCCTTATGTTCTTTTCGTATTCTCTTTGCTATTCTTGTCAACTCAGTAGTGTTGGCTATACACCCCCTATTATGTAATTCATTATCCATTTGTAATATAAGTAATCTTAATTCATACCTACTTATTTTCTTACTCATTTTCTTACTCATTATACTCACCTTTTCCTATTGATTTAATTCATTATAAAATAACCAGGATATAGTAGTATTTTCAATACTTGAGTCTCTGAGTATTAAGAGATAGGTAGCCATATTGAAATAATATTGTTCTAGTCTACTTTCTTTTTCACTTATCATTTACTTCGTCCTATTTATTATATCTATTAAGTTATTAGGTCTCTAGGTCTCTGAGCCCCTGGGTCTCTAAGTCTCTAAGTCTCTAAGTAGCCCAGAGTACTCTAGAGTACTCTTACCATATTAATTTACCTTGTATTAAATAGACAGGAATAACATATAGTACTAAGATGACTAGTACAAATTCCACAATCTTCCCTACCATCTCACATGAGATAATCTTAATAATGTTAATAATCTTAAATATATTTTCCATCATATCTCCTGAGTCCTTAAGTTAAAAAGTACTCTAGAGTACCTTGGGGGTACCCTAGAGCATAACTTACCTATAACCTAACCCTATAAGTATAGACTAATATCCTTATCTTGTCAAGTGGCCTTCTCTTTCCTTATCGTTTGTCCTCATTAATAGTGTTACTGCGGATTGCAGCTTTAAAACTACTTTCACCTTTCTTTAAGATTCGCTCTCTAGCAGCTTTAATTGCTAATTTTTTAGTTTTGCCGTATCCGACAGCACCTCCAGTGTAGTGCTCAGTGATTGTCCACCCTGGCTTACTAAGAGATTTATGAGCGTACAGCGGTGGAATTGCAAACGTGAGCTCTAAGTTAATTGGATATATCCGACCCTTTGGATTAACCCAGCCCTTCCGCGTGCGGCATAATTTGTTTGGTATCCTCATACGGGCGTCAACACATAGAGTAGCGCCCATAGCGTCCAGATACTACCTATTGTAATACCGGTTCCAGCAAAACAGGCGAGGAAGAAAAACAAATCTCGCCCAATGCGCTTTAATCTTAACTCTCTCATATTACTATCCTCTCTACATTAGATTAAAAGTACTCTAGAGTACCCAGGGCACCCTAGAGTATGGTCTACCTACCTACCTACCTACTTATGCAGCTTCTGGGGCATACTCTGCCTCATCCATCTCTACCTCATCTATCTCCACCTCTCCACCGACAATCTCAGCAAATGTGGCATTAACACTAACTAACTCACTAACTGCTACTTGTAGGATATCCTCCATCCTTGTCAATATCTCTACACGTTGAGCGCTATCCAGCTTATCAGTCTTATGTAACTCATTGATAATCATAGCTAATGCAGCATTTATACCCTCATTGTCACTCTTACTTGTGTCCAGGGGGGATATATTAGTAGTAGTGCTACCCTCGCTACTATTACTATTTTTCTTAGTCTCTTTGTATAGTGCCTTGCGCAATTGACTCTCAGTATCATAAGCCAAAATATCAATCCCATTATCCCACGAGCGTTTTATCACGGATTTAGGATTGACAAATGCTCTAGGCATCGTCTTAGTATTGTGCCGGGCTTTAAATTGCAACTCGCACGTTTCGCAAGCCGATATATACTCTGCAACATTTTTGCAATTTTTTGCAATTGATAACATCTGATTACTGATGCTACTCCCGTCTTCGTCCAGGCTAAGCGCTTGCTCTGCAACATCTGTAAGCATGTCAAAGATTGTTTCATTTGACGCAACACTCTCCGTGCCTTTTTTTGTAACTTTTCTCATGATAAGTACCTCAGTAATTGAGCATAGGATTATGCTCTTCACTACAAGTATAGCATAAGATGGAGGTGAGTCAAGTGAGGTAAGGCTCAGAGGCTCAGAGTACTCTAGAGTACTTGGCTACTTAGAGGCTCAAAGTACTCTAGAGTACTTTGAGGGTGAGGAGGGCTCTGAGGGTGATATAACCTCTCTACTCCCCAGACCTCTTCATCCTCAAAGTACTCTAGAGCCTCAGAGCCCCTCAGAGCCCCTCAGAGCCCTCATAATAACTTTGGATAGGGGTATAAGCTACTATTTATAAGGCCCCCCAGGGCCCTCTGAGGATTCGCTAATAACGTATTTACCCTCAGAGGCACTCGGGGGGATACAAAATGAAGGTATAAGTATAGGAGCCCATAATATACACTATAACATCACTGTATAGAGGTCTCTTAACAGCGATAGAGTAAGAAGGATAAAAGAGAATAAAAAAGAGTAGAGGAGGGATAAAGAGGATAGAGGGAGATAGAGGGAGATAGAGGGAGATAGAGGGAGATAGAGGGAGATAGAAGTAGCACATCCTCTCTCAAATATTATAATATAAAAATATATTGAAAATATATTGAAAATATATTGAACTTTTAGACTTTCCTGTTGTCTAAGTATATAAAAGTACTTTATAATAATATAAGATAACACAAGATAACAGGGTAGGGGGAAAGGGACAGTGAATGAATGTTCTCCTCACTAGTATCTCCCAGACTCTTGAATTACTAAGGGTAGTAAGGTTTAATTAACTAACTTACTAACTTACTAACTTACTAACTTACTAACTTACTAACTTACTAACTTACTTACCTTACAGAGGCTCAGAGTACTCTAGAGTACTAATATATACCACATAACCTCATATATAACCTTATATATAACCTTATATATATAACCTCATGGAGCTATATCTTAATTTTATATAGAAACCTCATATATAACCTCATATCATTTATGGAGTATAATACATATGTGTCCAGGACCACCCCCCATATCATCCCCACCTATCCCCTCCCCAGGGGAAGAGATTAAAGAGAATAAGAGAAATAAGGGAAATAAGGGAAGACATCCACCCTGGAAACCAGGTCAATCTGGTAATCCCCTAGGGAAACCAAAGGGAGCTAAGAATAAGTCCACTCTTATAACCCAGAGGATACAAGAGGCCCTCCTCAAAGATCTACAAGGAGAGGCTGAGAGTATCCTCTCAGTAGCCTTAGAGAAGGCTAGGGGGGGAGATAGAGTCCTACTTAAATTCTTCTTAGAGAGGTTCTTACCTGCTGCTAGTAGTGGTGCGGATGTCTTAGATCCCTCAAATGGTAAGATACAAATAATTATAACACCCATGATACCTCCTCCTCCCCCTATCAATGTTATAAATACAGAGGTAGATGAGGTAGAGGTAGATGAGGTAGATGAGATAGAGGTAGATAAGATAGAGGTAGAACAAACAAATGATTAAACTACAACAAGTACAGAATAATAAAATTATTATAGAGGTAGAGAGGGTATTCTATGAGGCAACTCTTAGACCTCAGGGTAATTATATACCCTTTGTAAAAATAAATAAAGAAGTAAATGTAGATAAAAAAATAAATAAAGAAGTAGATAAAGAGGGAAATAAGAATGAAGAATAAGACAGATCAAACTCCCCAATCTCTGGGCTCCTTCTCATTTAAAGGTAAGGGTGTAGCAGCTCTCTTAGAGAGAGGACCCTCCCTTATAGATAATGGTGTAGGTAAGAAGAAGAAGACAACTAAGAATGATTAAACTAAGAATGATTAAGATTAAATATATGAGGTGGATCTTATGCAAATGACAGGACGTTATCACTCCTATGAGGCCATAGTTCCAAGTGATGTAACCTTATTGGACTTCGATGCTCTATATGTAGGTGGTGCAGGTAATATCGTTGTAGAGGCTGATAGTAATGGTAAGACTACTACCTTTTCTGCTATCCCTGCTGGTACAATCTTACCTATACATATAATTAAAGTTAATGCTACTCTCACTACTGCTACCCTCATAGTAGGATTAAGATATTAAATAATTAAGGTACCGGGAATATGCCCTCAACTATAGATCAGATTAAGAATAGAAGATATAAGATGGAGGTAAGATTAGATCAAATTACCAAGAGTAGTACTACCCCTGATCTCTCCACCTCTGTCCACCTCTCCTCACCTAAGAGATCCCAGAAGAGTACTATAACCTCACCCAACTCTAAGAAATTAAAGAGGGGTACAGGTAAGAGACATTATGGTCATCCCTTTAATGAGGAATAGATAAGGATATGGAGTTAACCTTTTCCTACCATCCATCTCAAATGCTTATCTTCTCCTCGGATAAGAGGTTTAAGGCAGTAGCAGCAGGACGTAGATTTGGAAAATCATTCTATGCTGTTTCTACCTGTTTGATAGAGGCTCTTAGATCTGATAATAATTTTGGTTATGATATTAGTGATAAGGAGGTTTGGTATGTAGCTCCAACCTTTCAACAAGCTAAGGATATTGCATGGGATCTATTTAAGAAGTTAGGCAAGGATGTAATCGATAGGACTATTGAGAATACTGCTACAATCTATCTAATTAATGGCAGAAAGATACAACTCAAAGGTAGTGATAGACCTGATACTCTGAGGGGTAGTGGTTTATCTTATGTTGTTCTAGATGAATATGCCTTTATGAAGCCCTCTGTGTGGGATGAGATAATACTCCCCACACTTACAGAGGTTAGAGGGGGTGCTCTATTTATAGGAACCCCTGCTGGTAAGAATCATTTCTACTCTATATTCACCTCTGCCCTTAAGGGAGAGGATGAGGAATGGGAAGCTTGGCATTTTAATAGTACAGATAATCCAATTCTTGATAAGGAGTTAATAAACTCTTATAAGGATAAATTGAGTACTCATACCTTCCGTCAGGAATTTGAAGCCTCCTTTGAAAGTAGCGGGGGTAATATATTCAAAGAGGAATGGTTTCATATCTCTGAGAAGGAACCTGAGGATGGTCAATATTATATAACTGTAGATCCTGCTGGTTATAGTGATGTTAAGGAAATTAGTAAGGGTAATGCCTCCCGATTAGATGAGACAGCAATTGCTATAGTTAAGGTAAGCCAGGAGGGGTGGTGGGTCAAGAAGATTGATTATGGTAGATGGAATGTAAGAGAGACTGCCCTCCGTATTATTAAACATGCTCAGGCAATAAAACCTGTATGTGTTGCCATAGAGAGAGGATCATTGAAGAATGCTGTTATGCCTTATCTGGATGATTATATGAGGAAGTTAAATATCTATCCCCGTATAGAGAATTTAACACATGGTGGTAAGAAGAAGACAGATCGTATTACATGGGCCCTACAGGGGCGTATGGAACATGGCCGTATCTCTTTTAATAAGGGAGATTGGACAAATAAATGTAAGGAACAATTAATGGATTTCCCGAACCCCCTTTCGCATGATGATTTAATAGATGCTCTATCATATATAGATCAGGTTGCCTCTACATTATATGTGACTGATTTTGAAATAGATGATTGGAGCCCCTTGGATAAGGAGGCTGGTTTTTAAGATATGTCAAATACTAGTAATAACTCTATCATAGTTGACCCAGTAACATTTGACCCAGGCCAAGAGAATAGTGTAGTAGATAAGACTACTCTTGCTGAGAAGAAGTTGATATCTTATGTAATAGATAAGGTAGATAATTGGTCTCATCATAGGGATGCCAATTATAAAGATAAATGGATGGAATATTATCGCTTATGGAGGGGTATATGGGCCCAAGAGGATAAGACAAGAAGTAGTGAGAGGAGTAGATTAATTAATCCTGCCTTATCTCAAGCTATTGAGAGTACTGTGGCTGAGCAAGAGGAAGCAACATTTGGTAAGGGAAAGTGGATTGATATAGAGGATGATGTTGAAGATACACAGAAAGAGGATGCTCAAAAGTATAGAGATCTTATACTAGAAGATTTTGAATTAGAGGGAGTCCCAAAGGTTATTGCAGAGATATATCTGAATGGTGCTATATATGGGACTGGAATTGGCAAGATTAATGTTGGTAAGAGATTCACAAAGGTTCCTATAAATAAAGGTACCCCCTCACCCTTAACAAATGAGGGAGTTATCCAAGCTCAGGAGATAGAACAAATCTTTGTGTCCCTTGAGGCTATAGATCCTGCTGCCTTTGCTATAGACCCCTCAGCTTGTACGATAGATGAGGCTCTGGGTTGCTCTATTACAATGGTTAAACCTAAGCATGAGATCTTACGTAAGATTGAGAAGGGGCAGTATAGGGATGTTAAGATAGGTACCTTCACGGATAGTGAGGATGTCTCCCCCTTAGGAGAGAAGAAGGCCCCCTTATCTGATGGTAAGGTAAAGATAGTAGAGTTTTATGGTTTAGCCCCAAAGATATTACTGGATGAGGTGGGGAATAAGGAAGATGAGGATTACTTAACAGAGGAAGGTATTGTTGATCTCTTCCCCGGAGAAGAGGAGGAAGAGGGAGATCTGGTAGAATCCTTCATAACTATTGCTAATGATGGATCCTTATTAAAAGCTATAAGAAATCCCTACTTAATGAGGGATAGGCCTATTATATCTTATCAACATGATACCATACCAAATCGATTTTGGGGTAGGGGAATAGCAGAGAAGGGGTACAATCCTCAAAAAGCTCTGGATGCAGAACTACGTGCAAGGATGGATGCCATGGCCTTAGCAGCTCACCCTATGATGGCAATGGATGCTACTCGTATGCCAAGAGGTATGAGATTAACAGTGAGACCTGGTAAGAATCTCCTTACTAATGGAAACCCCTCTGAGATACTTATGCCTTTTAAATTTGGTAATGTAGATCAGAATACTTTCCATCAGGCTGGTGATTTAGAGAGAATGATACAGATGGGTACAGGTGCTATGGATAGTGCTACCCCTGTAGGTATTAATAGTAGAAATGATACTGCCTCTGGTATGTCTATGATTAGTAGTGCTGCTATTAAACGGACTAAGAGGACAATGCAGAATATAGAGCGTTCCTTCCTAATACCCCTCATTAATAAATCATTGTGGAGGAGTATGCAATATAACTCGGAGAGGTATCCACCTACTGATTTTAAATTCTTACCTAGGTCTACTCTTGGAATTATGGCCCGTGAGTTTGAACAACAACAATTAACAAATCTAATATCAACTGTCCCACCTGATAGTCCTGCATATTGGATGCTATTAAATGGTATCTTTGATAATAGCAGTATAGATAAGAAGCAGGAGATGATAAAGATTGTAGATCAACAAATTCAACAATCTATGAATCCTAAACCCCCACCCCCTGATCCAAAGATAGAATTAGATAAGCAGAAGATGGAGATGGAGTATCAAGATAAGCAAACTCAACGTAGTTTAGATGCTCAGAGGATACAAGTAGAGGCCTCCCGTATTTCCCTTGAGAGGGAAAAGATGATTCAATCAACTCAAGAGTTTCAGGCTGAGATAACCTTAGAGGCTAAGAAGTTAAATATAGAAGAAATGCAGAAGAAGAGTGCTGCTATGCTAAATATAGCCAAGGCTAAGGCTGAGACTATTGATAGTAATATTGATGAGTATACTAAGAGGGTTGAAGATCTACAGAGGCAAGCAAAGGATGCTGTTGATCAAAGAGAGGATGCTATAAGCGAGAGTATAACAGAGAGGACAGCTCTCTTCTCTCGTTTAGAAGATATAAGTGAGGATCAGAAAGAGATAAGAACAGCTATATCTGATATTAAAGATATAAAGAGGGAGATTGAAGAGGGAGAGAGGGAGAGAAGGAAAGATAGGGAAAGAGAGAGGGAAGAGGATAAGAGAGAGAGAGAGAGTGAGAGAGAGGATAAGAGAGAGGATAAGAGAGAGGATAAAGCAAGGGAAGATAAGGCAGAGCCCCTCTTAAGTGGGGGTAAGGAAGATGCTAAGTTAACTAAACTTACAAAGGATATCTCCTCCCTAACTAGTATGTTTAAGAAGCATATTGGTGAGATAAATAAACCTAAGAGAATTGAGAGAGATAATAATGGCAAGGTTTTATCTGTTAATGGTAAGGAACCTAAACGAAATAACCAAGGATTAATTGAGGAGATATAAATGAATGGCAACTTTTAATAAATTTGAGAGTTATGTTGGCTATATAGGGTTAAGTATTATTAATTTAAATACAGATACTTTAAAAGTCTTTCTAACAAATGCAGTTCCCTCAGCATCCTTAGATACTGTTTTTACAGATCTCTTAGATTTAACAACAGGCTTTGGTTATACATCTGGTGGGATTGATGTATTAAATGCTTATTCTGAGACAGCAGGTATAGGAAACTTAACGGGGACTGATGCTGTGTGGACAGCGGCTGGGGGATCTATTGGCCCTTTTCAATATGTAGTATTATACGATGATACACCTACTATCCCTGCTAAGCCTCTTATCGGTTGGTGGGATTATGGTTCTGCTGTTACTATGTTAGATACAGAGACCTTTACGGCTAATTTTGGTGTTAATATACTTACAATAAGTTAAGAGGAGTTAAAAAAAATGAGTTTACCCTCAGATATTAGATTACTCTTACTTAATAGGGTAGCACAGGTTATCTTATACTTAAGAGAATATTGGGTTATTGCAGATCAACTTATTACACATATAGATGCTAATACGTTAACTGGGTTGGAACTTAATTTTAAATTGAATGCAGCCGTGCAGATTCGCCGAAATTTGGCCGCATCAATCGGTGGTGTAAGTAATGCAGATGTTAGGACTGAAATGGCCTCTCAGTACTCAATTACAAATATCGTCGCTGAAATCAACGCAACAAACACAGCGTCAACTGTAATGTTAAAAGCAATGAGTAATTTGCTATCTGTTGTTTCCGCATCAGGACAAGTAGTGACTGCAAACGATACAAAGGGACAAGTTGATTCGATTATCACCTCCCCTAACTCTGATATTCTACGTGCTGCATGTATAACATTACGGGATACCGCAATAGATAACCCAAATTTGTGATTTAAATGGCTATCACATTTGATAGTGCGGCGAGTAATTCGAGTGGTGCCTCGGTAACACAACCGACTCTATCGCATATCCTCGGGGCTGGTAGTAATCGGATGGTCGTTGCTCTTCCCTCGACAGAGAGAGGGGGGACAGAGATACTCTCAGTCATATCGTCAATCACGTACAACGGTACGGCGATGATAATAAGTCGAGATACCTCTCTCGATAGCCCAAACTTTGATCAGGCCTGCTCAGCTTACTTAGGGGAGACATGGTTACCTACTGCTGGCACGTATAATGTAATACTAACGTGGACACAAGTTAATGAGTCCACGATGCTTGGCATTATTAGCCTTGCCGGGGTTAAGGATCAGGCGCCAGAAGCCGTTGGGTCAAATGTTGGGACAGCTAATGTAACTAGTGGCAGTGTCTCGATCACTACTATTACAAATAATGCATGGCTTGTGGGCTGTATACATCAAGGTGTTGGCGCTGCTGTAATCGCATTAACTGGGTCAACAGTTAGATATACAACGGGGGCAGGATCGACTAATACGGGTGGTGATAAGGCCGTCACTACCGCTGGGGCAACAACATTCGCCTGGACTTCCGGGACATCTAAGAGGTGGGCGGGGGTTGTTCTTGCCTTCGAAGAGGCTACAACAGGAACTAATTATAATTTAAATTTATTTCCATCCCCTTATTTTAACCTTGTCCTAGCTTCTTTAATTTATAATAGGAAATTAATAACAGGTAGTGGATCTTATATAGAGATAGGCCAAGATGCTACACTTAACAGAACTTATATATTATCTGCCTCCCCTTACTCTTATAATTTAATAGGTATGGATATAGGGATGGACATAGGGATGAATATAATACAACCAAGTATAGGGGGGGCTAATTTAACATTAAAACAATTCCATAGATTAGAGAAGAATCAATTGGAGTACCAGAGGAGATCAAGGATGATAGCATTAGATGATGATGAGATAATAACATTATTATAAACATTATTATAAAATAGATAGATATAAAATAAATATAAACGGAGAAACGAATATGAGTCCCGAAGTAGAAAAGTATTATGATACATATTTTAATTTATTTTTAAGTGATGGTTGGAATCAACTTTTAATAGATTTAAAGAAGATAAATGATCAAGCAATTGAGACAACTCATACTTTAACAAAATCTAATGAATTCTTTGAGAGAAAGGGTAATATACATTCTTATTCCTATATCTTAAATTTAAAAAATATTGTTGAGGCTAATTATAATGCTATTAAGGAAGATGAAGAAAGAGATGAGGAAGATGGGATAGGAGTAGATAAGGCAGAAGAGATAGGAGAGATAGAAGAGGAAGAGAGGGAGAGAGGGAGAGAGAGTAAGAGTGGTGTGGTTAATGCTTAGAATATATGAATATCTTTGTGTAGATTGCGAAGAGGTATGTGAGAGATTAGTACAATCAAATAATAGGAAAGAGCCCCAAATATGTGATAATTGTGGTGGTTTATCTAATTATGTGGTAAGTGCTGGACACTTAGATTATCTACATATGGGTGTAGATGCAGTTGGTAATCCCACAGCAGGAGATAAGTGGGCCCGGATGCATGAGGAAGAGGGTAAGATAAATGAAGGAAATAAATAAAATATAAAAATTGATGGAACCATAATTGGAGAACCCTATGACATATAGTATTGTTGATAACCCTGAAGATGAATTAGAAAATCGTTTAGATGAATTGAAGAATCAAGATGATATCATTACTAATGTAGATGATCTTGAAGAATCAATAGTAAATGATGAAGAGATTCCTACTAAGTATCGTGGGAAGGATACTGAGGATCTAATAAAAATGCACAGTGAGGCTGAGAAGTTAATTAGTCGTCAAGGGGCAGAGTTAGGAGAGCTTCGGAAATCAGTAGATTCTATTCTCTATAATCAGGCAAACAATAAAGGTAATAAGAAAGAGACGGATAGAAATACAGAAGAAAGAGAGTTCGATTTATTAGAACCTGAGAAATCTGTGGATGAACGTATTACAAATCATCCCTCAATTAAACGTATAGAACAATTAGAACAAAGCTTAGCATTTAAGGAGTTTGAGACTAAACATCCCAAATGGCAGGAAACTGTTAGTACTCCTGAGTTTAATGAATGGGTCTCTAAAAGTCCTTCACGTTTAAATATGTATCAACAAGCTGATTATCATAACTATAACCAAGCTTCAGACTTACTCGGACAATGGGAGGAGTGGAGAGATGTTGTATCTACTGCTACAAAGGAAGAGAAGAAGATGAAGAAGGAAGGTAGGGAGAAGCAGCTTAATGAGGGGATGACAGAATCTGGATCATCAACAGGAACTTCAAGGAAAAAATTCAGAAAGATTGATCTCCGCCGATTATATATAAGTGATCCTGAAAGGTATAATAGTATGTCTGATGAAATACAACAGGCTTACCTGGATGGACGAGTAATTTAGGAGAATTAAAAAATGGCTTTAGGTACGAATCATGTAACATTAACACAGGCCGCGAACTTTATTCCTGAGATGTGGTCGGATGAGGTTATTGCTGCATATAAATCAAACTTGGTAGTTGCGAACCATGTTACTAAGATTAACCACGCTGGTAAGAAGGGTGATACAATTCATATCCCTACACCTACCAGAGGTACAGCCTCTGTTAAGGCTAATCAGACTCAGGTAACATTAATTGCAAATACTGAGGGAGTTACAAATATTTCAATAGATCAACATTATGAATACTCTCGTTTAATTGAGGATATTGTAGCTGTTCAATCTCTTAACTCCCTACGTCGGTTTTATACTGATGATGCGGGTTATGCTTTAGCGAAGCAGATTGATACATCTCTTATGTCCGAATTAGAGGGCTTACAAGGTGGTACTGTTGCGGCTGGAACATGGGCCTCTGCGGTTATAGGTGGTGATGGTATTACTGCTTATAGTCAAGCTGCTAATACTAATGTTGGTAATGGTAGTGCTCTAGCGGATGCTGGTGTTAGGAAAATGATCCAGACTCTAGATGATGCTGATGTCCCAATGGATGGCCGAGTATGGTTAATCCCACCTGTTACGAAGAAAACCTTACTAGGTATTGATAGATTTACTATTCAAGGCCAAGTAGGCGAGGTTGGTGGTGCCAATAGCATTCGTAATGGTTTAGTTGGTGATATGTATGGTAGTATGGTATATGTAACCAGTAATTGTCCGACTGAGATAGCTGCTGATACAGTTACTAACTACCGTGTGGGTGCCCTATTACATAAGGATGCTTTGGTATTAGTTGAGCAATTAGGAGTAAGAAGTCAAACTCAATATAAGCAAGAGTGGTTAGGTGACTTGTTCACAGCCGATACTATTTATGGTAAGGGCGAACTACGTAATGATGCTGGTATTACGTTTGTAGTTCCTGTGTAAAATAGGATAAGGTGGTGCCCCCTCAGGGGGGCTCTGCTTAACTTTAAGGTATAAACTAATAATGACATATGCTCAATTAGTAAATGCAGTATTACGGAGATTACGTGAGAATTCTGTAAGTGTGTATAATGAGAGTTCTTATAGTACTCTAATAGGTGATTTTATAAATCAAATAAAGAAGGAAGTTGAGGATTCCTGGGATTGGTCTCAACTACGGCAGACTGTTACCTTCACTACAGTAGCTAATGATAATAATTATACTATGGATGGTACAACCTCTGATATAGCAATGGGGGAGAGGTTTAAAATATTTAATATAATTGATGATGATAATGATACAGAGGTTTACCCTGTAGATTATGCATGGTTAAAGAAATATAACTTACAAGGTACACAGCAAACTAGTCAACCTTATAGATATATGTTAGATGGGGCTACTAATGGTAATCCAAATATACAGTTATTCCCAATACCTGATGCTGCATATCCACTATACATACATGCAAAGATACCTCAAAATGATTTTGTCTCTGATAGTGAGGTGCTCAAGGTACCCCACTTACCTGTAATCTTGGGAGCCTACTCCTTAGCATTATCTGAGAGAGGTGAGGAAGGTTCTGTTAATCCTGCCTTAGCCCAGGAGATGTATCATACTACTCTATCAGATAGTATAGCTATGGATGCTCAGAATTATCAATCTGAATTAGAATGGATTCAAGTATAATATGGGTAAGACAATTCCATTAAATATATCTGCTCCTGGTTTTATGGGTTTGAATACAGAGAGAAAGGGAGGAATCTTACCTCATACTTGGTGTACTAGGGGAGATAATTGTGTAATAGATAAGAGTGGCAGGGTAGCTGCAAGGAAGGGGAGTAGGAGAACTAATACTACTACTATTACAAGTAGCCCCTTAGTTAAAAGTATACATGAGTATATAGATGGTAATGGAAACAATATTGTAATATGTTCTGCTGGTAATAAAATATATAGTAGAACTGCTACTACTTTGACAGATATTAGTGGAACAATTACCCTCCCAACTGCTGATAATTGGAATTTTGTAAATTATAATAAGGTATGTGTAGGTTTTCAATCTGGGCATTCTCCTATAGTTTTAACTACTACGGGGGGAATCTTTGCAGATATAACCCTAACAGGGACTCAGCAACCTACATCATCCACTGATAATATAACAGCAGCTTATGGTAGATTGTGGGCTATAGATGGGACAGATTTAAAATATAGTGATTCCTTAACATATACAGCTTGGAATAATATATTTGATTTATCTACTGTATGGCTCTCTGGTATGGATGAGGGTGTAGCTGTTGCTGAGTTTAATGGACAACTAATTATATTCGGTAAGAAAAGTATTATAATATATAATAATCCTTGGAGCCCTACTGGTACAGGAACCTTAGATACTTCATTAATGACCTTGGTAGAGAGTATAAAGGGTATAGGGTGTATAGCTAGAGATAGTATACAACATATAGGAAATGATATTCTATTCTTATCTCATACTGGGGTACGTTCCCTATCTCGTACTATACAAGAGAAAAGTATGCCCCTAAGGGATTTAAGTAAGAATAATAAGGGAGAACTCTTAATAGATGTTGGGGGAGTTGTATCTCTCTCAGATATTAAGAGTGCTTATAATCAAGCAGAGGGATTCTACCTACTATCTCTACCTAATATTAATAATAATACAGGTATAACTTATTATTTTGATCTAAGACAAATATTGCCGGATGGTAGTGCAAAGATGATGAAGTGGGATACTTATTTCACAGCAATGTCTACTGATATATCTAATATTACCTTCTTAGGTACTGCTGGTTATTTAAATGAGTATACTAATTATAAAGATAATATTTTATCAGATGGGACAGGGGGTTCCTCCTACCCACTATTATATGAAAGTCCCTGGACTATTATTCAAGAAGATTTTCAAAATTACTTAAAGATACCTAAGAGAGCTGGGTTAATATTATATGGTACATCTAGTACTTCAATAGTATTTAAATGGGCTTTCGATTTCTTAGATATATTCACATCACGTTCTATTACTATACCTATAAGCGGAGCTCTATCGGAATTTGGGATATCAGAGTATGGTATAGGGGAATTTGGGGGTGGTGGAAATTATACAAATGTAACTACTAATATGTCTAAGAGTGGTAGAGTTATTAAATTCGGTATCCAATTAACAGTGAGTGGCACAGAGATTGCAATACAACAAATCTCTATTCAAACTAAATTAGGAAAAATGGTGATATAAGGTATGTCTAATTATACTCAAACTACAAATTTTACAGCTAAGGATGCCCTACCTTCTGGTGATGCAAATAAAATAATATATGGTGCAGATTTAGATACTGAATATAGCGCCTTAGCTGTAACTAGTGCTACAAAGGCTAATAAGATTAGTAGTGCTATTACAAATGATATGATATTACAAAATTCCTCTGGAGATCTAGTAGCTGCTGGGTGGGCCTTACCAAATGTTAATGCAGATATTACAGCTAGTGATGAGGAACTTAATTTCTCCGTAGGAGTTACCTCTAGTATTCAAACTCAATTAGATAGTATTAGTGGGGTAAGTGGAGCAGCCTTAACTGCTGCTAATAATTTATCAGATGTAGCAAATGCAATAACTTCGAGAACAAACCTGGGCTTAGCTATAGGTACAAATGTACAGGCTTATAATACAAATCTTACGAATATCGCTTCCCTTGCAGTTACTAATAATAATTTTATCGTAGGTAATGGTGTTGGGTGGGTTGCTGAGAGTGGATCCACTGCTCGGACTTCCTTAGGGCTTGGAAATATGGCTGTTCAGAATAGTGGTGCTGTGGCAATTTCTGGTGGTGTTATTTCTGGTATCCAAAGTTTAGCTATAATTGATGGTGGGACTGGTGCAAATACTGCAAGTTCCGCCAGGACAAATTTGGGTTTGGGTTCCTTGGCAGTTTTAAATGGTGTAACTCAATCTGAGATAGGTGTGAACTCTGTTGGTCAATCTGAACTTAAGGCAACAAGTGCTAATCAAAGTATTTCTATTTTTGGATATGGTACGGGAGCCTTAACTTTAACAGGGGGAAGTAATACACTGAACTGGATACTATCAAATGCTAATGATGCTACAATTCCAACGATGTATATTGTTAATACGGGCCAATCAACTATTGATTATACATCAAACCTTGGTATTTATAATTCTCTTGTTAATGCAAGAACTGCTTATGTTTTTTCGCGGTACTTACAAGCATCACCGCCTTATAAATTAGATGATATTGTTCCTCTCTTTATTTACTTATTAATTGATAATAGTAATAAGGAGATATTGGGGTCGAGTATTGCTCTAGACCCTGCATGGGCTTATCACGGTCATACAAATATAGCAGCAAAGTGGTTTGATTCGCAGGGTAGGGCGTGGAGAAAAGAGAAGCAATGGCGTGTTGATTTATTTAATGGGGAAGGTGTAAATCCTTATGCATTACTAAAGTCTGGAAAATTTAATGATGCTGAGAAGGTATTTGAAAATAATCAAATGATTGATCTAGAAATTACAAATGAGATTAAAAATAGAGATATGGATTATTACCCTCACCCCTTTACAAATCAGGACTTAACTAATAAGACAGTTATTATGTTAGACCCAACCAGTAAACTTATCAGAACTCTTGGTGAAATGGTTGAGGATGGATATGATGAAATTGGTGGATTAATAAATAATAAGGATATTCTTTTTGGCTCTACTGAATTAAACAGGAAAATGCCAAAAGGTGTTATTGCTGTTTCATCGAAGTGGCGATAAGAATCTAATGATATCTCAAAGAGCTCAAAACATAGGAGATATGATTATCATACCAACAGGTGCAGGTATATTTCTACATGAATTATTCTTAGAAGTTGGGTTATTTGTAAATAATTTCATAAATCCCATATTAATTAGTATCTCTATAATTACTACTATAATATGGACATTATATAGAATAAGAGAGATGCGTAATAAGGATAAGGAAAGGAAGGAGAATAAGGGAGATGAGAATAAATGAATTACTTAACTAAACTGGCATCCCTGCTTACAGGTCAGATATTTAATAAGGGTGTTTTAGGTTTTGTACAGGCGGGGCTTTCCCTCTTAGGAAGCCAAGCTGCTACTCAAAGACAAAATGATGCGGCTCGTTTCTCAGCCCAGCAAGGTCAATTTCAACCATATAATATTTATGGTGGTGGTGGAGCTGTACAATTTGATTCTCCCTTCTCTGGGGGTCAGCAAGGTAATCAATATCAAAGATCTGGTAATATAGCTAGTAATTTTGGATTCTTCCCACAATATGGTGGGCCGGGAACACAGAGACAAAGTTATAATAATCCCTCATCTTGGGGTGTTAATAATATGGGGGGAAATTTATTTCAACAAACTGCTAATAATTCACAGTCATATAATAATTCACAAACTGCTAATAATTCACAGCCATATAATTACCCCCAAAGTCCTCAAACACAATCAAATTATACCCCAGCAAATAAGTGGGATCCATATGCATATCAGAGGGAGAGAATAAGTAAACCTCTAAGTGGCATTAAGGGTTCATTTGATCCTATAACTGAGATTCAAAGATCCTTAGAATTCATTGGTGGGCCCCCTATGGATACATCCCCACTACCATTAAAAGACCCTAGAAATGTATTTACAAATCTAGATCCCCAGTTACAGGGGGCTAGTAATTATCTCATGGGAAGTGGGCAAGATCTACTCGATTCTCAGATACAGGGGCCTAGAGATGTTGGGGGATATGGGGGATATGGTTTAAATCAATTTCAAAATGCTCAAAATCAAGCTTCCCCTTACTTTAATGCTGCTGGTAATCAAATAAATCAAGATCCAGGTAATTCCTTCTTTTCTCAATTACAAGCTAATCCTTATAATATAGCTTCTAATGAGTTTAATAAGATGGAGAGTGTATTACAACCTGGTAGGGATAGGCAGAGTAGAGCCTTAGATGAGAAACTACTATCTCAGGGACGTTTAGGTTCCTCTGGGGGAGCTCTATCGGAGCAAGCTTTGCAGAGTGCCTTCGGGCATAGTAGCAATGAGAATTTAGCCACAGCCTTACAGACTGGGATGCGAACACAGAGTCAATTATTTAATATGGGTTCTGGTTTAGAGAATTTATCTCAAAATAGGGCTTCCCTTCTATCCTCTCTGGGGATTAAACAAGGGGGTTTCTTTGGAAATTTGGGATCTCAAATGACTGGGGTAGGTGGTCAATTTAGAGGTCAGGATATAAATCTAAGAGCACAAGATATTGCCAAGAGAGCACAGGATATCGGTATGTCTAGATCAGGACTAGAACGTTTAATGTCCTCATTAAAAATACAACAGAGTCCCTTAGATCTACTTAGGGTATCCTCTGGATTAGGTGGTAATAGCCAATCAAATGGAGTTGGGGCAAAGAATCTATTTACTGCTGGTCAAAATGCTGCGGATGCTACGGCTGCCTCTTATGGATCTATGGGTAAGCTTGTTGGGGGATTATTTGGGGGTAATAAATAAGATGAGTAATGAAAACTTATTCTTTACTGGGAAGACTCCTCAGGAAATTAGAGCAAATATAGGTAAAGTGAATGATAATAATGCTCTAAATATAGCCGGGTTAGAGCCCGGTAGAGGCCAAGTATATCAAGCTGCTAGGGCTGGTGGATACTTTGAACAAGCCTTATCTAAGCCGGGTGCTGAGGAGAAGAGAGCTGTTAATTTACAGAGAGCTCAGGAGAAGATGAAGGAGGAAGTTGCCAAGGGGACTATAGATACTTCAAATCCTATAACTTTTTATGATAAAATGTCAAAGATACTACTAGATAGTGGGGCTACTGATGAGGCAGCTCAAGCCTCAGCAATGGCGGAAGGTATGCGTATTAAGAGGGGTAATCTTAAGGCCAAGGTAGATAGGGCCATAGGAGAATCTAATAAGAGTAATAATCCTATAGATAAGTTATATGATGGTTTAGCTAATGCTGTAAGAAATAATGATAAACCTAGAGTAGAGGGCCTTAAAATTGCCATAAATAATGCCTTAGAGGATGAGGATAGTGCTGCTACAATAGTACTTCATATCCTCAAAGAGGAGGAGAATAGGATTAATAAATTTAACAAGGGTAAGAGTGAGGATAAACAATTAAGGTTTAACCCTCGTAATTTCTCTGAGGTTGCCAAAGTTACAATACAACAAATACAAAGTGTACATGGCAAGAGTGCATTTATGGGTGCTCTATATAATAAATTAAATAAGAAATTTAAAAAGGATCCTGAGAAAGCAGATAATATAGTAAGTTTAACCAGAGATAAAAATGGGAAGTTACAAGTTAAATAATGCCTACATATAAATTAGAAGGTAAGAAGTATAATGTCCCTGAGGGTACCACCCTGGGGGAATTAGATACTTTTATTTCTGGGAATAAGGATAAGGATAAGAGTAAGGATAAGAATAAAGATAACTCCTCTACTCTAGATAAGGTAAGTAATTTTATTGTAGGTGATACTTCAAAGATGTCTGCTGCGGAAGTATATGCTAGATCCCTCATGGAACCTATAAAAGATTTGGGGGTGGGTGTAGCTAAGGGCCTCTCCTCTATTGCTCAATTACCTAGAGATATGGCAGTTATGGCTGCTGATAGTGGGGCTATACCCTTTGTAAAAAGAAATCCAAACTGGGATCCTACTGGTAAGGATAAACCTCTCTTACAAAAATTTAGAGAGAGTTTACCGCAACCTAGAACTGGATTAGGTAATCTAATAGAGGGAGTGGGGAAGGTAGGCGTAGGTTTGGCAGGAGCTGGTAAGATTAAATTTGCCTCTGCCTGGTTAACAAGGGTAGCTCAGGGGGCTGCAATAGATTTTTCAGTATTTTCCCCAGAAGAGAAAAACTTATCTAATTTAATCCAGGAACAACCTAATCTTGCAAATGTTATAAATGGGGGATTAGCTAATAAGGAAGGTGACCTTGCTGTTAAGAATAGATTGAGGAGCGCTATTGAGGGTGGTCTTATCGGAGGAACCTTAGAGGTCTTATTTAAGGCGTATAAGGTTGCCCGTGTATCCCATCTTAAGAGGGTTAAGGAAGATGTCACACAATTAAATAATAAGATATTAAATAATTCTAATATCAAGGCAGCAAAGGGGAGTAAGGAAGTAGAAGAACTGACCAACCCTGATAATATTAAAATAGATACATCTACTAGTATAAGGGATGCTAAGAAAGAGCAATTAATTATCATGAAAGATATAAATGATAGAGCCCCAGAGGGTTTTAAATTACACCCCTCAGATGGTAATCCTCTTATTAATACAAAGTTAGCAGAACCTGTTGTTAAGAGTGTTACCTTAGCTGCTGAGAGTGCGGCTAAGGGTAATCCAGAATTAGCTAAGGCTCTGCTAGATAAGAATAGTGCTACGTACCATAAGATTATAGATTCTATTCTACTTAATGAGATTAATGTAGAAATGTTGCCTAAGGTCTTAAAGAAATATAATATATCTCCTGCTGAGTTTGGTAATCTATGGAAACAAACAGTTAGTACTAGTGCTAAGAATCTGGCATTTATCTCACATATGAATAGAAGATTAGGTAAGATATTTAAAGAGGATGAGAAAGCTACCACTCACTTTGGGAAGGTTAATGAGGCTATAAAAAAATGGTATAAAGGTAATAGTGATATATTTGATCTCTTAGGTTTTATGACTAGTAAGATTGAGAATACTCGTAGAGCTCTCTTAGTTGTACAACCTAAGACTGCTATACGTAATTTTAAAATTCAATCAATTAGAGCTGGTATCGCAGATGTGGATGAATACTTTCAAGCCACTATGAGGGGTGTTATAAACAATACTGTTTATAAAGGTAAGCAAATATTAGGCAAGAGTAGTACTAAACCAATAACTATTGCAGAGGAACTTGGGACTGTTCATAGTATGGTGAAAGCTGGATTCCGTCAATTACCTATTATAAGTAAGAAATGGAGGGGTGGAACTAAGAGTAGAAAAATATTAGATAATTACTTAGAGAGTACTCAGGGTGCATTGGTTAAGGCAAAAATGAATAGTGCTACTATGTTAGAGATATACCAGGAAAGTGGAATTCATGGGTCTATTCTTAATACTCTAAACTTCTTAAATAAATCTCAAGAGATGTTCTTCCGTAGGGCTGCTTTTGATAGTAAGGCCAGACAGATATTAGCTAAGAAGGGTAAGGTTTTTAATATAGATAATTTAAAAAAATTAGATGATAGCGATGTAGAAAAGATAATAGATCATACATTAGAGATGACATTTGCCAGAAGCCCTAAAACCCCTTTTGTAAAAGGTCTTGTTAGACATTGGTCTCGTAATCCCCTGTTAACTATAGTTAATCCCTTCCCTCGTTTTCACTTTGCAAATGCTCTTCCCTTCTTTCATGAGTTTTCCCCTATAGGATTTATAAAACCTTCTACTGCTAGGGCTATAATGAAGGGCGATGTAGATGAGATAAGTAAGATTGGGAGTAGGACTGCTATCGGTGTTGGTATGTGGTACACAGGTTGGCAAGCATATCAAAACTTTGGAACTAATGGTAGATGGTTTGAAATGACTATACCTAAAGATTTTATTAAATCATTAAGTAATGTAGAGAGGGTGGAAGTGGGGGGCTTTATTAATAGGGAAGATAAGGCTGGTAATATAGAAGAGAGTAAGGATGGTAGTGCTCTAATATATGATAGTAGGGGAGATGCCCCAGTATCCTCTATGTTCTTTGTAATGCATTCTTTAGATAGTATAATAAAGGGTAATAGCTCTTTTGATAAGATCCCCCCAAAAGATATATTTCAACAGATGATAGGGTTAAATAGGGTCTCTGGTACAGGTCTAGAATTCTTTCGTTTATTTGAAGCTAAGAATATAGAAGATGTTAATCGTGTTTTTCATAATATAGCAGCTCAGTATATAGGTTCTTTCTCTGTTCCCTTTAAACAATTTAAAGATGCTTATACTGAGATGAATCCAAATGAGGCTATCCGTAGGGATATACGACAAGGTAATATCCTAGCTCCCTTTGTAAATAATATTCCTGGATTATCTCAGGATCTTCCCCCCGCTTATTCCCCCTTTGATAAGGGAAATATACCTATATTAAAAGATGAGGGATTTAACCCTGATAATATAGAAGATCAATTAGCTTATGATACTAGTGCAGAAAGATATTTCTTATCACTCTGGGGTACAAATGGAAAGGGTATAGGTAAGCCTCTATTTACTCAAGCTCTTGGTATTACTTTAAAACATAAAGTAAAGATAGAAAGAGAGGTTGATAGGCTTAATATTAATAAGCAAGGTATTTATGCTAGAAGTGGGGATAAGAGAACTGATAACTTACTCAATGGTTATAGAGGTTATTTTGCTTCCCAAATCATAGCCCCTATCTTATTACAAGATAGATATAAGAGTATGGGAGAAGCACAGAAAAAGATAGTATTAAAAGATCTTATCTCTGCGGGTAGAACATACTCTAGTGCCATATTAGCATCCAAGCATAGTGGTTTATTTTTCAAAGCTTTAAATAGAAGAGAGGATCAAGATATCTTAGACTTTGCTAAGGAAAGAGGATTCGATGTAGAGAGTAATTTAAAAGCTATTGAGGATAAACTTATGGAGCAAGAGAAGGATCAGGAAAGGGCACCCCAAGTGCCCCCCCGTTAACCTTACCTATTCTATTTATTATGACCAACCAAACTCCCCCCAAAATACATACCAGCAATAAGCCCTAGAAAATGTGTATCAAGGGGAGTAATAACAAGACCGCTTAACTCCCTCCACCTTAATACTTCCTTCCCGTCCGTAAAGAATAGGAAACCTGATTCCCATTCTGTCCATCCCACGGATATAGTTATATCTGTGAATAAGGCTGCTAGTTTCGGTAGCAAGATAACGGAGAAAACTACGGTTAATGCAATTATTCTTCTTGTCCATTGTATATGAATATTTGTTACTGATCTTGCTGATTCTTGGGCTTTTCCTTTTAGGCTGCTCATTGCTAATAAGAATCTGTTTTGTTCTATTTGTCCCTGTTGTTTCATTCCCCATATTTTTAACAAACCCCCCACTAATACTCCTCCAAGGGTTGTTATTATTTCTACTGGAATTGGTAAAGACATTCCCATATACCTCCTCAATTAAAATATAGGAGTATGGATTACTCCCATTTTCAAAATATATCAACTCGTTTATAAAACTTTTCAAATCTATTGTGTACATATCAGTGTTTGGGAAGATAGTATTAAAGTATCTTACTATTTCCTTAGTATTATTTTCCTTGGTAGGAGCCCACCTATTAAAAAAATCATCAAAGGTAATTACCTTATGCTTCCTTATATAAGTTTTGATAGTTTTCATCATAGCTCTTATACCATAATAAGGTGAGGAGAAACATTCAAAATGTTTATCCCTACTACATACTTTCTTACCTCTCCAAGGTATAGAAGTAATTATTAAATTTCCAGGATTATTATTTCTAATACCTCTAGGATAACTATCCCTATTATGTGCTAAGATAGAACTACTTAATAATAATAGTAGACATATACTTAATATCTTCTTCATGTTCCCTCCGTAATCTCTTTGCTACTTTTAATATCTCCTCACTTATTTAATAACTTAATCACCACATCCTCCTCCCTTCCCACTTATACTACAAATATTATTCTCTTCAAATATAACACCCTTATGCTTCATTGCCTCATTATAAGGTATACTTGTTAAAGGCTGTCCACCCCTACTATTATCTGGATAGCATGTAAGTCCCCTGAGCCGTGGAGCATACTTAGCAAGACACTCACTAAACTGTTTAACCTTCCCCTCATTATTATCTTCCAATCCCCAGGGGGGGAGATTTATAGTACTTGAAATTGACATATCAATATAATCTTGTATATCTGCTTGAAATTTAATTCTTCTCTCATAGTCAGTTGATAAGGTAGAGGAAGTTTCTATATCCTCTGGATTAAGACCATATTTCTCTATCAATAATTGTGCTGTATTATCCACAACATACTCATATTTCCATTTTGTTCTATCTATTAAATATCGTCTCTTATAAGCCACAGCATACAAAGGTTCAATACCAGTAGTGGTACCAGCAAGTATCCCAATACTCCCAGTAGGTGCAATACTCCTATAAGCAACAGGATGAGAAAGGTATAAACGATCACAATGCTTATCAGCTTCCTTCTTGCTCTCTCGCTTATAGACTCCCAACCATTTATGCAACTCCTTAGTAACCTCATACCTTTCCCCTCTTTTTAATAACCACTCATGAATACCCATAAGCCCTAACCCGAGACGACGATTTTTCTCCCGAACTTTTTGTACTTTCTTATAGGGGAGATCAGATCTAATAGCACCGCATACGAGGAATTTTGATGCAAGTTGTACAATATTTGTGAACTCTTCTAAGCTCTCAATATTACCTAGATTGATGCTCCCAAGATTACATACATCACTATCATCCTCACTTGTAACCTCCGTACAAGCATTCCTAAGTGTCTCATTACTTTTATCCCCGAAATTAAAAGAGAAACCCGGCTCACCTGTACGCATCGCTTGCCGACAGTTCTCTATAAAGATATCATTTAATGGGGATTTTAACCACTCGTCATCATAATTTACAGATATATTTGTCATATCCATAGGAGCAGGATAATTAAAATCATCTTGCTTAGCATCCGAATATGTATATGGATCCCCGCCCTTATCCAAGGCCCCAGCAATATGTATATCATCCCAGTTCTTCATATGTAAGAACTCTTCTATATCATCATGCTTCCAATTAAGAGAGGCATATATAGCACTTCTTCTACTCCCCCCCTGCATAACATTCCTACCTATCTCATTAATTGCCTTCATTAGTGGAATAGGCCCACTACTGAGGCCCCCAGTACGGGTAAGGGTGCGACCACTAGGACGAAGTATAGAATAATCAATACCAATACCTCCCCCTGACATAAGGGAGGACATTGCTCTATATGTAAGTGAGGCCCATTCCTCACGTGTATCTTCCTCTGCTTTTAATAGGAAGCAATTATTCCAAAAATGTAAGGGTCTCCCTGCATAATATAAATACCTTCCTCCGGGTATAAACTTCATCTCACATATATATTGTGTGATTCTTTCTATATCCTCAGAGGACATTATTGGAGGGAGACCCTTTCCCATATCGCCACATACATCTGTAGTTATACGACGTGCCATATTCTCCCAAGTATCATTATGTCCTTGAGCATATTTACTATAGAATATATTACGAGCTATATCATTACGAAAGATATCCTTACTCATATATCTCTCTCCTAATTATACATTTCTTCATAATATACATTGGTTGACTTATAGTACCATCTTCCCATATATTACTTGCTAAGCATAATATTTGTTTACTTTCTGCTATACAATAGCCAATATATTCTCCATATATTGGGCTCTTAATTTTCTCATTTATTTCCTCTAAGGTATAATCATCATCTTGGTAAAAATGATCTGCCCAAGTAATTACCATTTTAGCATAATTATGTTTTATATTTTTCATTTCAATACCTTATGAATTTTATACCCCTTACTTATAAATATTTCTCTTATATATTTTCGTAAGATATTATAATTTTCTCTTCCTATATGTTTTTCTGCATATTCCACTGAGGCTCTCTTACCTTTATTTTCATATGTCTCTACAAAGGTCTTAGCATAAGATCTAAGTTGAGCCTCTTTAAAGGAAATTACATTACTTACCTTATCTTTATTATTTATCATTTTAATTGAGGCCCTTCTACTTTTTCTGAGACTCTTGAAGATGACCAAGAATTGCAGGATAGACAAACATACTTAGCTCTCTTGCCAACCCTAGTGTAGAAGTAACCTCTCCTATGGACTTTATCACTACCACAAGACGGACACACTAATTCCTTAGTAAAATGTCCTCTATTTAATTTTGCCTCTGTGTATGGTCTTAATTTTAAATATACTTTCTCTAAGAGGACTACATCCATCTCACAGTAAGATACCATTTCCTCTATAGCTTCCTCATCCCCATCATAACATCTTTGCCATAATTCCCTTGTTGTCTTCTTCTTTCTACCGATACCTAAAAATTCTCCCAGATAATCTAACTTATTACTATTAAATAAGAAATGTTTCTTAGCTATTTTATAAGTATCTATCTGTATAACATTATGAATAGGAGGTAGTCCCCAATATAGGGCCCTACTATTAAAGAATTTTATATCATAATTATCACCATAATGTGCTATGATAGCATCTGCATCACTTAAGACTTTATGTAAGTCACGTACTACTGCCTCATCATCTGTTGGGTTTTCATAATCTACATAAAAAGTTCGTATCTCATCATCATCTAGATATGTGAAAGAACCACATATAATATATCTCTCAGATAGGAGAGCATCTGGACTAATACCTCTCTTAGCATCCCATAGGGAGAAAATATTTACTTGATTAAACCCTGTTTCCAAATCCCATAATAATACCTTAGGTTTTGTTTTTATCTTATTTATATTATTCCTCTTCTTATTATTCTTCTTCATTTAACATCTCCATCTCTGAATATATATTTACACTTCTTATTATCATAAGAGATTCTTCTGTCATCTTAGGCAAATCCTCTGGTATTAAACCCTCCTCATCTAAACTTATAACTTCTAATAAGTATCTTAAAGTATCCTCTATATGCAGAGCCTCCTGTGTAGTTAATTTTATCATTTAAAAATACCCCTAATACAGGAATGTATTTTATCCAAGATACCCATTTTTCTTACACAGAAAGTAATATACTCATCCCCCTTATTAACAACCTCTTTTTCTACAATTGCAAAATAGATTTGTCTATCATTGAATAGATATTTTTTTTGTAATATATCTTGAAATGGTTTAATTCCATTATCCCAATCGAATGCACTATTACTATGTGCAAATTTAATATATATCATTAACTTACCCTTATCTGGTATACTTATCTGGTCAGGTAAGATAGATAGTACTTCCCTCTCATACTCTCTATATTTATGAGATTTTACCTTCCTACCATTCCAGCATACATTTACAGATAGAGGTTTAATATATATTGAACTAAGTCCCCCCTTTAACTTTCTACCTTTGGAGCTATCCATCTCTTATTTTCCTCCCTTTGAATCCATAATAGTAAGGCATTCTCTTCTAATTGATTTAAGTTACCTGAATCTTCGTATGCTCCTCTGACAGCCAGGTACATCTCTTCCTCAGTTGTAGTATCCTTAAGAATTTTATATGCAGCAACAAGACCCTTCCCCGGTATACCCACTATATTATCTACCTTATCCCCCATTATCATTTGGCAATAGAACCACAAAATAGCATCATCTGTATTAACGAGATATAAAGAATTCTTCATCCAATTATAATGCCACCCAGGAATCATATTCATATCCTTATCTATAGAACATATACATGTTTCTAATTCCTGTATACTCTTACCAACACCATCTTTATATTGATCGATCCCCATTTGATCATCAGCTTCCTTACCTTCAACTAAGACAGCCCCATGTATCTCCATCATATATTTTGTTAACTCATCATAATGTATGGGTTTATGTGATTTATCCCTATTACCTTTATATTTTCTTATAGTAGCTACCTTATCTCTATAATTTCCCTTACCTGTTAAATATATTTGATAGGTTTTACTATTTGTCTCTTTTAATATCTTATTAATAAGAGATCTACAATTACTTAGGGCATGCTCCACTGGCCCTATTTCTATTCCCCTTGTAAAAACATGGGAGGAGATGTTATTATCTTTAATAAACTTATCCATCTCTCTCCTATAAGAGAAAGAGAGGGATTTCCCCTTACCATCTTTCTTATAGTATTTTAATATATATATACTTCTCTCTGCGCTAAACCCACAGGAATAACGTAATATATCACCATCAATTAACGCTTTCATTATTAGGAGATTCTGGGGTTAGTAAGGTCTCCTCAACTACTGCATTTTCTGCCCATACCTTATGTAGCCCTGAAGATATAATTACATTGAATTGGTCACAATAAGTTAATGCTTGGGGTAAGTTCTGAGTCTCAGCCTCTACTGTATCAAGTTCCTTATTTATTACAAGGAAATTTGTTTCCCTCTCAATACCATCCCCTAAGACTACTTTGTACTTCTCGTTTTCGTATATCATATATGATCCTTTTTATTGTTGTTTATTTAGATACTTCCTATGAAGATACATGGAGGCAGTAACACCAATACTACCTCCAATTGCCATATAGACCCACTCATACCACTCACCAAATGCAGCATACCTAAACATATAAAACTGAGTAAGAGATATTGCAGCAGATGTCAATGCCGCAAGCTTATAATACCCACTTATAACATTCTGCTGTTGAAAAGCGAGTAAGAATACTGTCAACATTGTTGTTATAAATAGCAACATTTATAACATAGAAGTATCTGGTAACTCCTCATCTACCTCTCTCCCTACAGCAGGAGGGGTATCCTTATTATCCTCTACCTCAGGTAATACTTCAAACTCCTCCTTCCCAAGATATTCAACAAGTTTAATAACTTGTATACCCTCAAGTATAGCCTTAGTACCTGTTCTTCCACTATGAGACCACTCATATGGATGATACATTACTATCACCTCACTACCGTTTCCTATATTAATATCCATTATTTCATTATTACAATCCACAACAATAGGAGGCTCATTGATTTCCCCAGAGAATGAAGTTACATTTAATGTAAACTTAGCTTTAAAAGCTTCCTCATATGGACTAACTTGAATTCCATTTTTTTCTAGAAGAGCCTTGCCTTCCTCATCTACTACTAGATCTATAGTATATTTAGGAGTAAACCTAGTATTTGGCACTATTACATATGCCCACATAGCCTTACCTTTTATCTTTGACATTATTATATACCTCTTATATAATTATAATATATTATACTAATGGGTCTCTGCCCAATTATTACCTACTGATACCTCTGCATTTAGAGGACATTTTAAATTAAAAAATGTACCTGCTGTAATGATAGATTTGACAGCACAATTTGAATAAAGTTCAATTATTTTTTTATCATTCCTTACCTCCGCTTGTCCCTCATCATGGAAATCCCCTACCTTTTTGATATCATTGAGATTATATGGGCCTTCCCTTACTGTCCACTTATCTAGTAAGATAGAACTAACCTTCATTACTATAGCCCCACCCCCTTGAATAAGGGTATTTAGTGCACTATGCTTTGATCTAATATACAACCTTCTTCCATCTAATCCTATTAAATATCCTATACTTGAAGCTTGTCTTACTCCGCTGATAAGAGCTGCAAGTCTTTTATTCCTAGAGAGAAATTTTCTTCTAAGCTCCTTACCGTCATTGCTGTCTCCTCCAACAATAGAGCCAAGTCTTTTATCACCTGCTCCATAGATGAAAGCGTATATGAAAGTTTTTGCATCATCTCTTGTTGGTAATCCTGCTGCCTCTTGGTTATATGAGTGTGGGTCTCCATGTGTAACCTCCTCTGTAAATTTCTTATCATTAATATAATGAGCTAGTATTCTAAGCTCTAATCCTGAGGCATCATGTCCTATTAGCACGTACCCCTCTGGTACTATAAATAAGGATCTCATTTCCTTGCCAAAGATAACCTCCTTATTAGCTTTAGGTACATTAACTAATTGTCTATGTCTCATACGTCCTGTATTCGTACCACAAGGATTAGCATAAGCTGTTATTCTACAATCATCTCTAAGACCTGGATTTCTATTAGTCCCCCCTATCCATCCCCTTATCTGGGCTTGTCTATGTTTTAATATATACCACCTAGCTATTAATTTCCCCTCAGGTTTATCCAACTTCATTAGACTTTCCTCATCTAATTTTGGACTACCCTTCTCAGTATATGATATTGGTGACCACCTTAATCTCTTTAATTGTTTAATTATCTTCTGTCTCTTACTTATTTGAGGCTCTTGAAAATCTACTCCACTAAAGGGGCCGGATAAGTACTTTAAATTATCCCCTAAGTATTTAATAGCTCTTAGAGCTACCCCTCCATCTGACTTAAAGGGGGAGTTTACTGTCTTACCTCTCCTGATAACTTCTGGTACCAATATCTTTCTAATTTTATCATATAACTCATTAGTCTCATCCTCCAGATTAGAGATATAAGTGAGTCCCCTATCCTTATCAAATAAGAAACCATTAATTTCCTGTTGAGTTATTATCTTTTGTATCTTGTGTTCTATTTTTAATGCTAGACTCCAGTCTGTCATTTTCTTCCATCCTCCCTCTTATTTGTTCTAATTGTAAAGGGCGTGGCCCTATAATATCTACATTTACATTTATATATTTATTATCCTTTATATCTCTTTCCTTATGATGTATGTGACCATGCATATTATATCTCCAATTAAATACCAAGGATAATGGATGTATAGGGACATGTGTCATAATTATATCATACTTTTTATATACACCATGTACGCTTGCAAAATCTCTACTTATCTCATTAATTGTATACTTATCATGATTCCCTAGAACAAGATGCTTTTTCCCGTTAATTCTCCGTACCTTATTCATACCTGTAGAGCCCCATGCCACATCTCCTAAGATCCACAAATGATCCTTAGGCCTAACAACACTATTAATATTATCAATTAACCAATCATCCATCTCTTCGATATTATTGAAATATACTCCTGATCTCTCCTCCCTAAATTTCCTTAGATTCTTATGGGATAAGTGTAAATCTGATATAAAGAATATTTTAACAGTCATCTTCCTCTCTCCCTCTCTAATTCTAAGTAAACTAAATGATTAATCTCTACATCCTCCTTACATCTATGCATCATCTCCTCACTGAAATGATCCCACTCATCATGCTCTGGCTTCTTCCTCCCCAACATAGAGCCCCAAGCTGCCAAGCTATGCCCACCTGTCCTATCAGGATATAAGAGCCTAGAGGTTACTAAGGTATCATATACTTCCCCTTTAAATTCAAAATTATATAAAGATAGTAGGACTGATAAATCATAGGATATAATGTTATGACCAATTAATAAATCTGCCCTCCCAAGATCTTCTATACCTGATTTAATACCATATTCCTCTGGGCCATAAGTATGTATAGTATTTGTATCTATATCCTTAATTACAATGCACCACACCTTGCTTATCTCCTCTCTTAATCCATTACCCTCTAAATCGAATACAAATCTCATATTAAAACTCCTGTTTTATCTCTAAAAATCTACCAGTATTTCTATCATACCTTAGGGGAATAGTCACCCCCGTAGCCATCCCAGTATACCTATCTTTTAACACTCTCAATATCACTGAGTTTCTCTCATCTATATCCTCAGCTTGCTGATTTCTCTCATATCCAAATAAGAAATGAGTCCAATAAGCAATAGTTCTACTACCCCTAAACTGAGATGCAGTTACCCTACCTCCCTCCTCATGAGAACGGCCTAAGGGGGTAGTTAGATGAGATATAAAATATAAGGTAAAATCTAACTCCTGAGTCATAGCCGACATATCTGCCATTATGTGTTCCAAAGCCTTATTAACATTCTCCTCATCAGCTACCAGAGCTGTTAAATGATCTAAGAATATATCTTTTATACCTAAACTAATTACCATATATCTAATCTTACCTCTTATATTACTCCAATTTTTCTGTCCAAAATGATTATATAAATATACCTTATCCTCTAGATTTTTAATACTCCTACGTAATTCCTCAACAGACCAACCACTATCAGGTATGTGATATGTCTTATTATCCATCTTACCCGCAAGAGATTTAAGAGTCATAGGGGGGGTTTCCTCTAAGAAGAAGAGACCAACAGGCCTCTTATGCTCAAATATAATATGTTGAATAACCTCCTTAAAACCCTCCGTCTTACCTGCACCTGTTCCCCCACCAAACCCATAGAGTTCCTTCCTACGTATCCCATATGATACTTTAGATAAGGAGGGCCATGGCCATGATAGGCCTCTCTCAATAGGTTTACTTGCTTCCTCAATAATATCCCCAACAGTGACAATACCATCTGGTTTTACTTCCTCTGAGCTATTTAAGGAATAGAACCATTCCTTACTCTTCCCAGCGAGTAACATATCATTAGCATCTTTCTCACTAAATGACATAATACGTACCTTACCGGGGGATAGTAATCTTGCTATGTCCTTAGCACACTTCCTTCCCACCTCATCTTGATCTAGAGCTAATATTATAGTTTCAAAGGACTCTAAGATTTCTAAATTACTCTCAATAGACTTAATATTAGCCCCCTGAGGGAGTGACCATACTCTATAATTCTTACCCCTCTCATTAAACATCTGCCATGCACTGGCAGCATCTATCTCCCCCTCTGTTATCACTACCATCTTACCCTTACCCTTGGTTTGCCCAAAGAGGTCTACAGGGCTCTTACAATCCCCCACAGAGGTAAATACCTTATCCTTATACCCTCTCCTCTTATACCCAACTATTATACCCTCCCTACGTATTGGGAAGTATAGATATTTTGGTTCCCCAGATTTGATATCATACCCAGTACGAATCCCGTATAATTTCGCAGAGGAGTAATTAATACCCCTATCATCTATGGGGTTAATAGGCAATTTACTTATTAATACTATATCCTCATTATTGGTTTGACTTTTATTATTTCTATTATTCATATTTATTCCTCTCTTATCCCCCTCACCCTCAGGGAAATATGTATTACACACAAAACAATATGAGTCCCTAATACCCCCCTCTTTCTCATATATTGCTCTACCATCACTACTAGGGCAGGAAAGACAGGAGGTATGACCTATCAGAGTACTACCTTTATGTAATTTATACATAGATTAATCAAACTTTAATGGGGTAGGGTCTCCACCCTCTCGTACGGGAGGAGAGTAAGGACAGGAGATACAATCACATTCCGTAGGGGTAGTATGCGATATTTCAAAAGTATCTACATTAATTTGTATAAACTGCTCGCATATCTCACATTGTTCTAATTTATAATTATTATTCATTGAACTTTTACCTCTTTTTAGTGTCTAATAGTAACTATATAGTTATACCTAGTTATAATAAGACTTTATTATCATGTAAATAAAAATACCTTTACATTTTCTTTTTTTTCTTTTAAGATTCATAACTTATCTATCATTATCTATTACGTTACACAGTTAAAAGTGATGTAATATAATGTACTTACTCCCATACTCCACTCTTGATAAATTCTTTTGTAGTATATTGCCTACTTGTATTATAAATATACATCCACGCCTTACCATAAGTTGTTTTTATCTTATCTCTTGTATACATCCTTGGATACCCTTCAAGACAATCTAATTGATAAAAAGTTCCATCATCTACCTCATATACCTCTCCCAAAATACTAGTCTTACCATATTTAAGAACCCCAGGGAAACCCCCTAAGGATATCATATTATATTTAGGAGAGGTTAAGAAATCTCCCAAGAATGTAGAGGTGGATAGTAATCTTATATGATTATGATATCCTTTTTTCAATGTGCCATATACAAATACCTTATTAATCTTATCTTTATTTATCATTTTATATTACCTCCTCACTTATATTTTTACCCATAATATCTTCTATTCTCTTATGTTCAATTTTGTTCTCTTTATATATATAATTAATTTTATCTGAGATATTATGCTCATTATATTCTATATTAATATCTAATGTCATAATATCTAACAAATGATTTGTTTTATTATTTGAACCCAACCCTTGTTTTGTGAAATTTAAATTTTTACATAAATCCCATAATGTAAAATATTTGTTTCCTCTCTTATAATTTAATTCCCCCCTATGTGCATCTACAGCAATTATTGTATTTCTTTTATATTTAATAGCATTTTTTATTATTAAACCCAGTATTGTAGAGCATACTTCATCCAATTCTCCCTCAGTATAAGTACTACGAGAGTAACAAGATAGATTAGATAATATACTAGTACCACAACAACCGATATAGTTAGTTATATCAAAATATATAGTAATATCTGATTTTAATTCAAATTTAAATCTCATGATTTTAAATTCCTCCTCTCCTTACATTCATCTATTTTCCTTTTATGTTCTCTATTAATATCTAATGTCATAATATCTAACAAATGATTTGTTTTATTATTTAAACCCAACCCTTGTATTGTGAAATTTAATTTTTTACATAAATCCCATAATGTAAAATATCCGTTTTCTCCCTCATAATTTAATTCCCCCTTATGTGCATCTATAGCAATTATTGTATTTCTTTTAGATTTAATAGCATTTTTTATTATTAAGTCTAGTATTGTAGAGCATACTTTATCCAATTCTCCCTTAGTATAAGTGCCACGAGGGTAACAAGATAGATTAGATAATATACTAGTACCACAACAACCGATATAGCTAGTTATATTAAAATATACAATAGCATTTGGTCTTAATTCAAATTTAAATTCCATAATTTTCTATTATCTCCATCATTTTATTAATATAAATATTTATTGTAGTTCCTACTAAACCTGGGGCTGTATTAATTTCTAAAATATAAGGGATATTCCCCTTGCTATCATATACAATATCAACGGCACCGAAATTAAGATTAAGACAATTGACAGCATTAATAGCAATATCAAATATAGACGAGGGGATAGATATTTCCTTACGAGAAAAGATCCACCCATTATTATACGATCTAATTTTATAATTAACTTTCTCATCTGGCACACTCCATTTTCTCTTCTTCTGTTGAATATCTATTACTTCTCCATTAAATACATGAACTCTATATTCATTTATTTTTTTGATATATTTTACATATAATTTTATATTCTTCTTAGACATATTTATTACATCCATATCCCTATGAGTTATATATATACCTCTTCCACTATGACTTTGTAATAGACCCCTACCTATAACTTTATCACCATTTAAATACCAATCTTGGGCTTCCTCAATATTAGTAGTAAATTCTGGAACCCTTATCCCCATCTCTTTAAGTCTAGTAAATGTTTTTAATTTATCACAGGCTATTTTAACATATTCCCAATGATTAAGTATATCTATATATTCTCTATTAGGAAGATCTCCCCAAATAGGGGGACGAGAGCATCCCCAATTAATTATTAAATTACTCCTCTTAGGTATATATTTTTTATTTTCAGGTATTTTAAAACATCTAGTTCCCCTCTCTCTTAACCCCTCACATAAAATAGAGGCACTCTTACTCTTTATATTATATGGGTAGACTCTAACCTTATCGTACATATTTATTTCCTTTTCTGTTGTGTTAATCTTTTCATAGGATTCTTATCTTTGTCCCCTGGCTTTGTGTACTCATCTCCACAGGGGGGGCATAAGGGTGTTCCACTATCTAACCATAATATATCTAAATGATCCTTAGTTTCTAGGTTACCAGAGCATTTTTGACACCCAAACCTAGTTAGATGTTTCCAATCTTTTATTTTTACATGAAGATTATTGGGGCCCATAAGATATGAATCATCCCCCCAATATAATAAACTAGGATTACCATCAAATATCTCTTTCTCATTTTCTTTCTCTTTCTTTTTCTCTTTTTTATTAAATGTACTCCCAATAAATTTACTTATTTTTGATTTAGTTTTAATCTCACTCTTACTATTAATTTGAGATATATTAGAAGATATATGATTCTCATTCTCCTCTGCTATCCATATTAATTTATTACCTATTATATAACTATCATTATACTCTTCACCATCTTTTTTAATTGACCTAGCACTTGCTTGATAATGGCCTCCATCTATATACTCCCCTCTCTTAACTCTAGGTATTTGAATCTTTAACCAAGGTTCATCTAAAATACTCCCGATTAAGGAACCTAAATTTTTATTACTGTTCTTATAAGGTATAAAATCATAAGCTATAAGATCAACTATTTGATCTCGCACTAAATTATAAAACTCAAATAATTTATCTTTCTTTTTACTAGAATTTATTTTCTCTTTATTCTCATATATATGATTTTCTCTTTCTCTATAATATGAGTAAATATCATCTCTATTATAATTACCAGCATATCCCTTAGTAATTTCATACATTTTAATTTTAGCAGTTTGATAAGTATTGTTTTCTATATCTAAGTGAAAGGTATATTTAAGCCCAGGTTTTGTATAATATATCTTATCATATTTGATATTATTTCTATTAAGTAACCATCGGAGTAATCCCTCCTCACTAGCATACGCTATACCATTTTTTTCAAAATTAGTAAAATAAAAACTCCTATCATCATTACGTAAGAAGTTAACAGTATTATCAGAGTTATCATGCCACACTAAGGCAAAAGATCCATTAACCCTGGGTATAATATTTTCTATTCCTTCCTCATTTATACAATGTGTCAGAATTTCACTATCCGTACCGAATTTACTAAAAGCATTAGCTAACAAGGAATAATGGTTCTGTAATGTACCGTTATGATTTAAACTTATATTACCTATATTAAAGGGATGAGTATTTGAGTAAATATTTCCACCAATAGTAGAAGACCTATTATGTCCTAAGAGTCCTTTTATACTTAATGGGAAATCAGTAACTTGGTCATATATTTTACTATCTATAAAATCCATTGCATTTATAGGTCTTTTAATGATTTCTACTGGTTTCTTAATATTGATTCTTATTACCCCTGTTCCATCCTTACCCCTTATCATATCTGAAAATAAACCTTGGTTAAAGAAGTTTCTCTCATTTAAACTAAGATAAGCATTATCACCACCTGTTCTAAATATTCCAATATGTCCACACATTATCCTTCTCCAGAGGTCTGAGGATCCACTGGGGTGTGTATCGGGTTCGGTGGGGGGACTAGCCACGCATCCCTTATCCTAGCCCCAGCCCTAATTCTATTAAGAGCCGTAGTTATATCATCCCTATCATTCTCCACAGTTCTAGTTATATTCTCCCGTATATTACCCTCCGTATTGTTCTCCGTATTGTTCTTCGTATTACTTTCCATACTCTTTTTCATATTACTCTCCATATTATGTTTAAATTCTATTTTAAAAAGCTCTTCATTATTATCATTTTCTCGGGTTGATGCCCTCTTATTTTTTTCTTTCAAATATTTATAGATAGGAGATGTATTATAATTTTCTATTTCTACATTAAAAGTAATATTGTCAGAGATATTAGATAATTTATTATAGTTTAATAATTGATGGACTAACCTTAAATTTTTCCATAAATTTGTTTCTACTCTACTTTCCCAAGGTAATCTATTTTCAAATAAAGTTAATACTGTATCTCTAAAACCATTCAAAGATATATTTTGTAAGAGAGGTTCTATATCCTCATTATTTAGCACATATTTTTTTATTAAAAGTAATATATTAATCCAATTACTTATTGTTTTTCTATTCCCAGTACCGTAATGACCTCTAAATTCTATTGAACCAAACTTTGCTAAGGAAGCTATATTTAATCCACAATATCTGGGTGCAGAGTTTATATTATTATATAAATTATTAATTGTATTAATTTTAAATGCTTGTTGTAAATTTTGAGTTAAATCAATGAAATTAGTGGGAGCATTATTTACAGATAAACAGAATATATTATCTTCCCTCTCTTTTCCACATTGTTCAAATAAAGCAGGCTCAAATAAAGTATATATAGATATAATGTTTTGAAATTGGTTAATATTTATATCTCTTGAATCTATGTGAATATGAAGACTAGTTTGATGATCAAAATTTATTTTATAACCCCTGCATACCTCCTCTAATTCTATTAAGGCCTTAGTTAAATCTACCCCACCTAAAGGTTGCCGTAATACAAACTCCCCACCTCTTCTAACACTACCCTCTTCTACTACTCTCCACATTCTTAAATCATTATTCTCCCACAATATGTTAGGAATATTTAAGGCTTCAACTTCTATTCCTATTAAATTATCAGTTTTAAATATTGTATCCTTTACACTACTACTTATGTTTTTATCCATATTAAATATGGAAGATAATCTAGTATTTTCTACATTGTTTAATTTTTTCTTCATAATATAATTATCTCCGATTCTACTACATTTGATAATTCTTCGTATAAGAAGGAAGCCTCTGAGGGTATTTCTATTTTATTACTATCTGTAATTGTACCTATTTTTAAATTTAAATTACCGTTTACAAGCACGGGATTTTTATTATTAATCAAAGATAATATACACCAATTTTTATCTATTGGAACTGAGAGTTTCTTATTCTCCTTAATAAGGGTGAAAGCTTCCTCTAAACTTTTATATCTTTTTGATAAATTTTTATCAAATAATTGTTGTTTAAAAGATGGTTTCATAATAGCGGGAGTTTTGGTATATCTGCTCATTTTTTTAATTGTCTCATTCCCATATATTTTTATACGTATATTATTTTTATGAAATCCATATAAAAATTGTCTTAATGGTATTCTAGATAAAAATATAGAGCAATCTAAATGGGGAACGAAACCTAATATAGGGAAGTTTAAATCCCAGTCAGATAAATTCCACGTCTCTCTTATAGGGGTGCTATCCCACCCCTTACCTTCTGGTATGTACTCTATCTTATCTTTATATATCCCAATTATAACAGCAATAGTTTTTTTCTTTTTATTGTATATCGTAGTACCACCAAAACGTCTATTTAATTCTTCATTATCAAATTGTGAAAAATTCATAAATCACCTACATGAAAAAGAGAGTTTCTAGTAATAGGGAAAGGGAGTGGATCAGGGGGCGGGTTATTATTATTATAAGTTTTACCCATATTATATATACTTATACTATATAGTACAGAATCCCATATCCAGCCTATAGTTTCCTCATTCCTTAACCATAAGTTACTAGGGCTCCTGTACTCAAAACCATAAATTTTATCCCTATATAAACCAGATTTACCATAGGGGCTGAGATATCGTGTATTCTCTTTTACAGGGAGGGGAGCCATAGCCTTTTTTATAGGATTATTTATATAAAAATCTAGTAAGTTTATTAATTTCCACTTATCAACATCTTCGGGGTTTTTAAAGGATAAATGTAAATGACCTCCAGCATATCTCCACCCTTCCATATCTATTAAGGAAATAATATTCTCATATTCCTCTTCCTCACTTATTGCATAAATAGATTTAAAAGGATCACACCCACTTTCAAATGCCTTTGGGCCTATATTTAGTAAGTAGGTCTCTTTGAATAAGTGTGTATCTTTTATATATAAATCATATAAGCCTTCTAAGTGTTTATATAACCCATTCATAATAGTTACTATATTATGTATAAACTCTTCCTTACTCCTCCCAGGAAGTGGATTTATCTCTGCTGTTACATTATCTTCCAAAATATACCCCCCTGATAGGGGAAGAGGACTATTTTTATCCCCCCCAATTTTATTTATAGCACTAACTACTTGTTTATCTTTCTTATTATACAGAAAAAATTCAGGATCACTACCGAGCATATCCAAGGTTATCTCTTTACCTTTATGTCTATCTATCTCTTTTTCACTTATCATTGTTTTTTCCTTTCCTTTACTTTTCTTTACTTTAATTTAATATTATAATATCTATATAATTTATTTAAAATACTTTGCTCATTAACTCCCTCTATTTTCATATTTTTTACATAAGTTAAAACAGAGCTGATATTTTTTTTACTTGTTGTTTTAAAAGTTGCAGTAAATATCATATTAGGACTTCTAGGATTTCTAATAAGGGGGGATATAGAGAAAAACTTTTTATTAAATGAGACAAACTCTTTGATATTTAAAGGTGAATAATTATCTATCTTTGTAAGATTATGTTTATCACTAACTACGAAGGTGCCCGCATGCATCCCTCTAAGTTTAATAAGCATTTTTATCATTAAATATTTATAAAATATATTTCTTATTTGCTTATGTTTAATCCACAATCTATCTTCTGTTAATCTAGGATGATAAAAAATAACAAGACCACAATTCCCTGTAAAAGAAGAAGAATTAAAAATTAACGTATTATGTATATTTTTATCTACTATATATTCCCACTGTTTACTTAGACAAATATTAGATCGTATAGATAAATCCTTACTTGTTAATGTTTTTTTAATTTTAATCATCATATTACCTCTTAATATATTTATAAATTGACATAACTAATTGTCTTTGTGTTCTCTCATTAATTTGTATATAAAACTGTTCACCTAAAGTTAGCTTGGTAAGACTTTCCTTCACTTCAGGTACTCTAGAGTACCTTTCAACTTTTAATAAAATCTCTCTAAGTTTATTCTTCATGAAATATATCAATCATTTTATCATCTCCTATTTAATTTCTTTGCCATTAATATCAACTTCCCATATTGGATCACAGCA
>ENA-ORDP01000187-ORDP01000187.1-marine-sediment-metagenome-genome-assembly--contig:-NODE-187-length-41638-cov-4.066566_pt1 | contig 41638 bp, 35 predicted proteins | sample MGYA00248627_ERZ508539 | MGnify/ENA primary metagenome ERZ508539 (study PRJEB26208, sample SAMN05571518) | marine sediment metagenome | biome: deep sea; feature: Hydrothermal vent; material... | reverse complement strand
CGAAGATTTTGTTGATAAGCTTTTTGTTGCCAATACCCATGACACGATTCTGTGTTTCTCCAGTGCCGGTAAAGTGTACTGGCTTAAAGTGTTTGAATTGCCGCAGGCCGGGCGAACGGCACGTGGCAAACCGATTGTTAATTTATTACCGTTATCCGATGGCGAACGTATTAATGCAATACTGCCGATACGTGAGTACGAAGAAGACAAGTATATTTTGTTTGCGACAGCGAATGGTACCGTTAAGAAAACGCCACTCACTGATTTTTCTCGACAGCGTGCTTCAGGCATTATCGCTGTTGAAATTCGTGAAGGCGATCGCTTGATTGGCGTAGAACTGACAGAAGCTGGTCAGGATGTCATGCTATTTAATAGTGTCGGTAAAGCCATTCGATTTAATGAAAGCGATGTGCGTTCAATGGGACGTGCTTCGGTGGGTGTGCGTGGTATTAAATTAAAAGACGGGCAAAAAGTTGTTTCGCTTGTTATTGCTTCAGAAGGTTATTTGTTAACAACCACTGAAAATGGTTTTGGTAAGCGTACAAACGTCACCGAATACCCAACGAAAGGCCGTGGTGGTATGGGTGTTATCTCTATTCAAACCAGTGACCGTAATGGTGATGTGATTGGAACGGTGCGAGTCGATAACGACGATGAAATCATGTTAATAACAACCAGCGGTACATTAGTTCGAACCCGTGTTGCAGAGATTTCTGACATGGGTCGAAACACGCAAGGTGTGCGTTTAATCCGTTTATCCGAAGGTGAAAAGCTGTCTGGTTTAGAGAGGATTGAAAATATTGAATCGAGTGTCACTGTAGAAACAGATTCGTCGGAATAAAATTTTTAAACCACGGTGAAAGCCTGCTCCACGAAGTGTTTTATGATTTTAAATATTATTAAGTTTGAAGGAGTAAATTGATGTCACGTGTTTATAATTTCAGCGCAGGTCCGGCCATGTTACCTGAGGCCGTGTTGAAAAAAGCTCAACAGGAAATGCTGGACTGGCAAGGTACTGGTATGTCGGTGATGGAAATGAGCCATCGCGGTAAAGAATACATGTCGATTGCAGAAAAAGCCAAACAGGATTTTATCGATGTAATATCTATTCCTGATACACATGATGTTTTATTTTTACAAGGTGGTGCAAGCTCGCAATTTGCGATGGTGCCTCTTAATTTATTAGCTGATAAAACAACAGTCGATTATGTAAATACAGGTGCATGGTCTAAAAAAGCCATTGCCGAAGCGAAACGTTTTGCTGATGTGAATGTGGTTGCCAGTAGTGAAGAACAAAAATTCACAACAGTGCCAGATCAGGATAACTGGAATCTTTCAGCGGATGCCGCTTATTTACACTACACGCCCAATGAAACCATTGGTGGCGTTGAATTTCCGTTTGTGCCTGATGTGGATGTTCCGCTGGTTGCTGATATGTCCTCGACTATTTTGTCGCGTCTGGTTGATGTTTCTAAATTTGGTATTATTTATGCTGGCGCACAAAAGAATATTGGACCGGCTGGCCTGACAGTCGTTATCGTTCGCGATGATCTGATCGGCCAGACACTGGATGGCACGCCTACCATGTTTGACTACAAGACCCATGCCGATAACGGGTCTATGTACAACACACCACCTACTTATGGCCTGTATCTCGCTGGCCGGGTATTTGAGTGGCTGGAGCAACTGGGTGGTCTGTCGGCCATGGCAGAGATCAATGAGCGCAAGGCGAACAAGTTGTACGCCGCTATTGACGGCTCGGATTTCTATAGCAATCCGGTTGCCAAAGATTGCCGCTCCTGGATGAATATTCCTTTTACCCTGGCCAATGCAGAACTGGATGGTTTGTTTCTTGAGCAGGCGAACGCAGCAGGGCTGGTGACATTAAAAGGACACCGGTCCGTGGGTGGTATGCGCGCCAGTATCTACAATGCCATGCCAGAGGCCGGGGTTGATGCCCTGATTTCCCTGATGGCAGAGTTTGAACAAAAACATGCCTGACCAGCCTGTTGCTGGCGGCGTTGTACGGTTATACCCATAACAATATTCAGTACATTACAGTTACATAAGGTCAAAGAAAACACATGCATAAAGTGCTTACGCTTAACAATATATCCGTTGCTGGCCTCGAGCGTCTTCCCCGTGACCAATATGAAGTCGCCTCCGAGATTCAGAAACCGGATGCCATATTACTTCGCTCCTATAAAATGCATGACATGGAAATGCCGGCCAGCCTGAAAGCGGTGGGCCGCGCAGGTGCCGGTGTCAATAATATACCGGTAGACACACTGAGCGCGCTAGGTGTTCCTGTGTTTAATGCGCCGGGTGCCAATGCCAATGCAGTGAAGGAACTGGTTATCGCCGGGATGCTGCTCGCGTGCCGTAATATTTGTCAGTCATGGGAATTTGCACGTAATCTTGAAGGTGCCGATGAAGAAATAGGCAAGCAGGTCGAAGCGGGTAAAAAGAATTATATCGGTTTCGAGTTACCAGGAAGAACACTGGGTGTCATCGGTCTGGGTGCAATTGGTGTACAGGTCTGTAATGCGGCACTTAAGCTGGGCATGAACGTGATTGGTTTTGATCCACAAATTACGGTTGAACGGGCATGGCAACTTTCTTCTGATGTGCAACAGGCTAACAGTGTAGATGATCTGTTGACTAAAGCTGATTTTGTCACCTTTCATGTGCCGCTGATTGATGCAACGAAAAATCTGATTAATGAAGATCGTCTGGCGATTATGAAAGACAACGTGGTTATTCTAAATTTTGCCCGCAATGGAATTGTTGACGATAATGCCGTATGCAAGGCGATGGATGATGGCAAGGTTTATGCTTATGTCTGTGACTTTCCGAGTAACCAGCTTAATGCACATGCGCGCGTCATTGCATTACCGCATCTGGGTGCATCGACCCGTGAGGCTGAGGAAAATTGTGCGATCATGGTCGCCGACCAGGTTAAGGATTATCTGGAAAATGGCAACATCCATAATTCGGTTAATTTCCCGGAATTACGTATGTCACGTAATGGTGACTACCGTTTGTGCCTGGTTAACGCCAATGTTCCCAATATGCTTGGTCAGATATCAACAGAACTGGCCAATGCCGGACTGAATATTGTTGATATGTTAAACAAGTCGCGAGGAGACCTGGCCTATACAGTTGTTGATGTCGACAAGGAAATCCCATCATCAGCGATTGATACCCTGCAGGCTATTGAAGGTGTACTGGCCGTTCGTTCGCTATGACAGTAAAAGATCCGTTACAGGCAATACGTCAGCGTATAGATGAGCTGGATCAGCAGATCCAGGCGCTCATCAATGAACGTGCGAGCTGTGCTCAGGAGGTCGCCCGGATCAAGCAAAAGACAGACCCGGATAATCAGGATGGCTACTACCGCCCCGAACGCGAAGCCCAGGTATTGCGTACGATACAGGAGCGTAACAAGGGACCGCTGAGTAATGAAGAAATTGCGCGCCTGTTTCGTGAAATTATGTCAGCCTGTCTGGCTCTGGAAGAACCACTGACAATTGCGTTTCTGGGGCCGGAAGGGACCTTTACCCAGGCGGCTGCCTACAAACACTTCGGTCATTCGGTCAAGACCCTGTCACTGGCAGCAATAGACGAAGTCTTTCGTGAGGTGGAGGCGGGTGCCGCGCGCTACGGAGTTGTGCCGGTTGAGAACTCAACGGAAGGGGTGATTAATCATACCCTGGATATGTTTATGCAGTCGCCGCTACAAATCTGTGGCGAGGTTGAGTTGCGTATCCACCATAATCTGATTGCTATCAACGCTGACATCAGAAAAATAAAGCGGGTCTATTCACATCAACAGTCTCTAGCGCAGTGCCGTGAGTGGCTGGATGCCAAACTGCCGGGTGTAGAACGTGTTGCGGTAAGCAGTAATGCAGAGGCAGCACGACTGGCAAGTGAAGACAAGGAAGGCGCTGCTATCGCGGGCGAAACAGCAGCCGAAATATACAAACTGATGATCCTGGTTAGCAATATCGAAGATGACCCGGATAATACCACGCGTTTTCTGATTATCGGGAACCAGCGTGTTGCGGCCAGTGGTCATGACAAGACCAGCCTGATACTGTCTGTTAACAATCACTCAGGTGCCCTGCAGAAATTATTGCTACCGTTTCAGCAGCATGACATCAGCATGACAAAAATAGAATCCCGCCCGTCAAGAAGAGGGATGTGGGATTATGTTTTTTTTGTCGATGTAGAAGGCCACCGGGATGATGAAGGTGTAAAGAAGGCACTGGATCAGTTGCAGGAAAATTCATCTCTGCTCAAGATACTGGGCTCTTATCCCTGCGCTGTGCTTTGACAGAAAAGCCGTAAACAGGACGTCGTTATGTCAGATTATCCAGCCGAAATCCTGCAACAGGCCCTGCCGGGTGTGCAGAGACTACAGCCCTATCAACCAGGCAAACCGGTTAGTGAGCTGGAGCGTGAGCTGGGCCTGTCGGATATCATTAAGCTGGCATCAAATGAAAACCCGCTTGGTGCCAGTCCGGCAGCTTTGTCTGCAGCACGCGCGGCGCTGGATGCGTTACACCGATATCCAGACGGCAATGGCTTTGCGTTACGCCAGGCGCTGGCACAGCAACATGATCGCGATATCGACTGGATAACCCTGGGTAACGGTTCCAACGATGCGCTTGAGTTGATTGCACGCGTATTTCTGGGGCCGGGTCGTAATGCGGTTTTTTCTGAACATGCCTTTGCGGTATATCCGATAGTCACCTGCGTCTGCGGTGCACAAGCTCGCGTAGCAACGGCGATACCTGCCGGTCAGGATCAGGCCTATGGACATGATCTGCAGGCCATGGCCGCCCAGGTCAATGAAGATACAGCAGTTGTTTTTATTGCCAACCCGAATAACCCGACCGGAACCTGGTTGGCCAGCGGGCCGCTAAAATCATTTATTGGGGATCTGGATCCACGCATTATCGTGGTGGTAGATGAGGCATATTTTGAATATGTCGATCAGCCGGACTATCCTGACACTTCCTTATGGCTTGATGAATTCCCTAACCTGATCGTGACACGTACTTTTTCCAAGGCACATGGTCTGGCTGCGTTACGAATTGGCTGTGCACTGGCCAGGCCCCCGCTGACCGATTTACTTAACCGTGTACGGCAGCCTTTTAATTGCAATGCCATCGCCCAGGCCGCTGCACTGGCATCTCTGAAAGATACGGTGCACATACAAAACAGCGTGCGCAGCAATAAGGCCGGGCTGGCACAACTGGGGCAGTCGCTGTCTGACAGAGGTCTGGATTTTATACCCTCAGTAGGTAACTTCATCAGTTTTCATCCGGGGGTCGCTCAGGGTACAGGCCGGGGGTTTGATGGTCAGACGGTCTATGAGGCCTTGTTAAGAGAGGGGGTGATTGTGCGGCCAGTGGGCAATTACGGATTACCTGATTATCTGCGCGTTACCGTCAGTACCCAGGCTGAGAATAATCGTTTTATAACGGCACTGGATCATGTGCTGGACAAGGCCAGAGCCGTTAAATGAGGCTGGCAGGGAGACAAATGCATGATCAATAAACTGTGCATAATCGGTGTTGGCCTGATCGGTGGGTCACTGTCCCGGGCCTTGCGTAAACAGGGCTATTGTAAACACGTTACCGGATGCAGTCGTGATGCCAGTCACTTACAACGTGCAGTTGAGTTGGGCGTTATCGATGATTATGACACCGACATAACGAAAGCCGTCCAGGGTGCTGACATGATCGTGGTGGCGGTACCACTGGGTGCGATGCAGGCCGTTTTTACTGCTATGCGACCGGCGCTGGCTGAGCATGTGGTGATTACCGATGTCGGCAGTAGCAAGGCCAGCGTGGTCGAGGCAGCCAAAGCGGGTCTGGTAGAACGTTACCAGGATTTTGTGCCCGGTCACCCGATAGCGGGTACCGAGAAAAGTGGTGTCGAGGCTTCGTTCAGCGAACTGTTTCTTCAGCGCAAGGTCATACTGACCCCGATAGCAGAGACCCGACCCGAGGCTGTTGAGGCAGTACGTACTATGTGGCAGACCGCGGGGGCAGAGGTAGTGGCCCTTGAGGTTTCGCACCATGATGATGTATTGGCCGCAACCAGCCATTTGCCACATGTGCTGGCCTTTACTCTGGTTGAATCCATGGCGCAAATGGGTGACCGCGACGAGATTTTCCAGTATGCTGCCGGCGGTTTCAGGGACTTTACCCGCATAGCCTCCAGTGATCCGGTGATGTGGGCGGATATTTGTCTGGCCAATCATGATGCGTTGCTGGCAGCCGTAACAGGCTTTCAGGCCGATCTGGATAAGCTGCACAGTGCCATCGAGCGGGGTGACCGGCAGGCGTTGATGGATTTGTTCACCCGTGCCAAGCAAGCGCGTGATCGCTATGCTGAAGGGCAGACTGAACAATGATTAATCAGGTATAGACATCTTATGTCTGGACAAACACAGCTTGTTTTTACGGTTACACCCGGCTCCCGTCTGCAAGGGCAGATACAGGTGCCCGGTGACAAGTCTATTTCACACCGCTCGGTCATGTTTGGTGCCCTGGCAGAAGGGACGACTGAGATCAGCGGATTTCTGCAAGGGGACGACAGCCTCGCCACCTTGCAGGCCTTCCGAGCCATGGGCGTACAGATTGATGGCCCGGAACAGGGCAGGGTAAGTGTTCACGGTGTGGGTATGCATGGCTTGCAGGCACCGTCAGGCGAACTGGATCTGGGTAACTCCGGCACTTCAATGCGCTTGCTTAGTGGGTTACTGGCAGGTCAGGCCTTCGACGTAACCCTGACCGGCGATGCCTCCCTGTCTGGCCGGCCTATGCAACGGGTACTGAACCCGCTGGCGCAAATGGGGGCTGATATCCATAGCGATGAAGGCGGTACGGCACCACTGCGTATCAAGTCCGGTGCGGCGTTGAAAGGCATAGACTATACATTACCCATGGCCAGCGCCCAGGTTAAGTCCTGCCTGTTACTGGCAGGCATGTACGCCGAGGGTGAGACCTGCGTTACGGAACCTGCGCCTACGCGTGATCATACTGAACGTATGTTGCAGGGGTTTGGTTATAGCATCGAGCGTCACGGAGCCAAGGTATGTTTGCGTGGTGGTGGCAGCCTGAAGGCATGCCAGATTGAGGTACCTGCCGATATTTCATCAGCTGCCTTTTTTCTGGTTGGTGCCAGTATAGCGCCCGGATCAGAGCTCACCCTGCAGGGAGTGGGTATCAACCCGACCCGTATCGGCATTATCGACATCCTGCGTTTGATGGGCGCTGATATTCAGCTGGAAAATGAGCGCGAAACGGGTGGTGAGCCGGTAGCCGACATCAAGGTACGGTCTGCCCGCCTCAGCGGAATTCATATACCGGAGCATCTGGTGCCACTAGCGATAGACGAATTTCCTGCTATTTTTATCGCAGCAGCCTGTGCAGAAGGCGAGACCGTACTGACCGGTGCCGAAGAGCTGCGAGTGAAAGAAAGTGATCGTATTCAGGTGATGGCTGACGGGCTACAAACACTGGGTATCGATGTGCGACCCACGGCGGACGGGATCGTGATACAGGGTGGCACACTGCAATCAGGCCAGGTGAACAGTCATGGCGATCATCGCATTGCGATGTCGTTTGCGATGGCGGCGCTACGGGCAGCCGGACCCATTGAGATACAGGATTGCGCCAATGTTAACACCTCGTTTCCGGGGTTTACAGAGCTGGCTGCAGGGGCTGGCCTGGGTATTTCGCAGGCCTGACGCAATTGAGGCCACCCAACTCGATATCACGGCTGACATAAAAACAACACAACTATTGAATCCATATTAATTCGGGTTGTCTGACAACCTGATTGAGCAGTTACAGGATGTTTATCATGAATCAGATTATTGTTCCGGTTATTACCATCGATGGCCCAGGCGGATCCGGTAAGGGCACCATATCGCGCCTGGTTGCGCAGCAGCTTGGCTGGCAACTGCTCGATAGCGGTGCACTGTACCGGCTATTGGCGCTGGCGGCCAAAACACACCATATTGAGCTGGACAATGATCAGGCGCTGGAAACGCTGGCGGCGCATCTGGATGTGCAGTTTTCAGGTGAAAATGAAGATGAGACACGCATCCTGCTCGAAGGTGAGGATGTCAGCCAGATCATCAGGACGGAACAATGCGGTGTGGCGGCCTCACGCGTGGCGGCCCTGCCGCGAGTACGCGAGTCACTACTGGCGCGCCAGCGGGCCTTCCGCGAGCTGCCCGGCCTGGTAGCCGACGGACGCGACATGGGCACCGTGATATTCCCGGATGCGCTGGTCAAGATATTCCTCACCGCCAGCCCGGAAGCACGTGCCGAAAGACGATATAAACAGTTGAAAGAAAAAGGAATCAGTGCTAATCTTGCCGATCTTTCCCGTGACATACGGGAACGGGATGAGCGCGATGCCAATCGGGCTGTTGCACCGCTAAAACCGGCAGATGATGCCATCATACTCGATAGTACGCAGATGGATATTGAAGCCGTGCTGAAACAGGTGATGGATCTGGTCAGTCAGCGTCAGCAACAACGTACAGCGTGACCCGAAAAAAGTAATCAACACCTCTACAGACTGGCCGTCGTATTTGTGTTTTTTTTAATCAGACTGCAGCCGGCCAGATTGATCCACTGCAGATATAGTGAAAGAAAGTCGGTAGCCCCGGCTTGGGATAGTTAAATTATGAGCGAGAGTTTTGCTGAGCTTTTTGAAGAAAGTATGGCCGGTAGTCAATTCAAACCCGGTTCTATTATGCATGGCATTGTGGTTGATATACGTAACGACGCAGTTGTCATCAATGCTGGCCTCAAGTCTGAAGGCAGCATACCGATTAGTCAGTTCTATAGTGAATCCGGTGAACTGGAAGTCCAGATTGGCGATGAAGTAGAAGTCGCACTGGAATCCCTGGAAGACGGCTATGGCGAAACACGCCTGTCGCGCGAAAAAGCCAAACGCGCACGTGCCTGGGAAGAACTGGATAAAGCCAGCGAAGCAGATGAAATCGTCAAAGGAATTATTACCGGTAAGGTCAAGGGTGGCTTTACGGTTGAAGTTAGCGGAATACGCGCCTTCCTGCCGGGCTCACTGGTTGATGTACGTCCGGTACGTGATGCCAGCTACCTCGAAGGTAAAGAGCTGGAATTCAAGGTTATCAAGCTGGATCGTCGTCGCAACAACGTTGTGGTCTCACGTCGTGCAGTGGTTGAAAGCGAATACAGTGCAGAGCGCGATGCATTACTGGAAAATCTGGAAGAGGGTGCAATTGCCAAGGGCGTTATCAAGAACCTGACCGATTACGGCGCATTTGTTGACCTGGGCGGTATCGATGGTCTGCTGCATATTACAGACATGGCCTGGAAACGCGTCAAACACCCGTCTGAAGTTGTGAATGTGGGTGACGAGATTGATGTCAAGATCCTGAAATTTGATCGTGAACGCAATCGTGTATCACTGGGTCTGAAACAGCTGGGCGATGATCCATGGGTTGATATCGCACGTCGCTACCCGATGAACTCGCGCCTGTTCGGCAAGGTCACCAACATTGCTGATTACGGCTGCTTCGTCGAGATCGAAGAGGGTGTAGAAGGCCTGGTTCATGTATCCGAAATGGACTGGACCAACAAGAACGTCAACCCTTCCAAGGTTGTACATCTGGGTCAGGAAACTGAAGTGATGGTACTGGAGATCGACGAAGAGCGTCGTCGTATATCACTGGGTATGAAACAGTGCCAGACTAATCCCTGGGACGAATTTGCGACTACCCACAGCAAGGGCGACAAGCTGATGGGCAAAATCAAGTCTATTACCGACTTCGGTATTTTTGTCGGACTGGATGGTGCAATCGACGGTTTGATTCATTTGTCGGATATTTCCTGGAATATGACCGGCGATGAGGCTATACATAACTTTAAGAAGGGTGATGAGATCGAAGCCGTTATCCTGCAGATAGACGCAGAGCGTGAGCGTATATCTCTGGGCGTCAAGCAGATGGATAAAGACCCCTTCTCAAACTATGTGGCTGAGAACGCCAAAGGCAGCATCGTAACGGGCACCGTGAAAGAAGTAGATGCGAAGGGTGCCATCATCGAGCTGGGCGATAGCATAGAAGGTTACCTGCGCGCATCAGAACTGGCACGTGACCGCGTTGAAGATGCTCGCACAGTGCTTACTGTTGGTGAAGAGCTTGAAGCTAAATTTATCGGCGTCGACCGTAAGAATCGTACTATCAGCCTGTCAATCAAGGCTAAGGATTCTGATGACGACAGTCAGGCGCTTGAAGATTATGGCCGTAACTCTGGCAGTGGCCCCGCAACGCTGGGTGACTTGCTGAAGGAACAGATGGACGAACAGAAAGACGACTAGCGTGGTTTTCAGGTTCGTATGAATCAGGAACGGGATAACAGAGGCCAGGGACGGCCTCGCAAGAAGTGTAGGAATAAATATAATGACAAAATCTGAGCTGATTGAATCTCTTTCACGTAAACAAAATCATCTGGCATATAAAGATGTCGAGTTGGCAGTCAAAAGCCTGCTGGAGCAGATGAGCCAGTCTCTGGCAACCGGGAATCGCATCGAAATCCGTGGTTTTGGCAGTTTTTCATTGCATTACCGGCCACCCCGGGTAGGGCGCAACCCCAAAACAGGTGAATCGGTTACCTTGCCGGGCAAGCACGTTCCGCACTTTAAACCGGGCAAGGAATTACGAGAACGCGTTGATGAAAGCAAAGAGAAGTACGGTCTCTGATTTTATATTCGTGACATTAATCTTTCCAGGCAGCCATCATCATTTCTCTGGATGCCGCTGTACCTGCCACTTTGTAAACACGCGGCAGCTCATAAAATTTCGCTGAAGTGATATGCGGATAATTAACTTCATTATTATTATACTGTTCACGGCGCTGGGGCTTGCCTTCACCGTGTTCAATGCTGCGCCGGTTAGTATCGAATACTATTTCGGTACGGTTAATGTTCCGTTGTCACTGGTTTTGGTTGGAGGATTTGCACTGGGTGCATTTCTTGGTCTGGCTGCAAGTGTCGGCATGATATTAAAGGCCAGACGTGGGCAGTCCCGGTTAAGAAAAAAACTGGAACATACTGAGAAAGAACTCAAAACCCTGCGCTCGCTACCGATCAAGGACGCACCTTAATGAGACCCCGGGACACTGGCCACACAGTTTCGACTGGCTCATGACTGAGTTATTGTGGCTACTGTTACCTGTCGCCGCTGCATCCGGATGGTATGCGGCCCTCAAAAATGTCCAGAAAAACCAGCAACAACAGATTGATGGCTTCAACAGCGCCTATTTCAAGGGACTGAATTACCTGCTTAACGAACAACCGGACAAGGCGATTGAAGTATTTGTCAAAATGGCCGAGGTCGATAGCGATACAGTTGAAACACATCTGGCCCTGGGTAACCTGTTCAGGCGCAGAGGCGAGGTAGATCGTGCAATCCGAATACACCAGAACCTGATAGCGCGTCCAACGCTGAATATCGAACAACGTTCCTATTCATTGCTGGAGCTGGGTGAAGATTATATGAAGGCAGGCCTGCTGGATCGGGCCGAGAATTTGTTTCAGGAACTGGTCACCATCAACAGCTTTGCTGAAACAGCGCTGAATAATCTGCTGGACATCTATCAACAGGAAAAGGACTGGGATCAGTCCATCCAGATTGCGCAACAGTTAACCCGAGAACACAAGGCACAGCTAAGCGGCGTCATTGCCCATCATTACTGCGAGTTGGCCGAAAAGGCGGTAGAAGAAGGGCGTCCCAGCGAGGCGATGAAACTGTCCAGAGAAGCCATGGTGCAAAGTTCAGAATGCGTACGTGCCAGCATACTACAGGGAGCACAGGCATTCCGTAACTCCGAGTTCAAAGAGGCACTTAAATGCTATCAGGGTGTTGCGAGTCAGGATATAGAATATTTCCCGGAAGTGATAACACCGCTGCTGCAATGCTATGATCGCCTGAGTGATCCACAGGCTGCTATCAAGTACCTCAGCGAGATCGTCGATAATTATCACGGCATATCAACCGTCATTGCATTGGCTGAGCTGATCCGCATACATGATGATCAGCACAAGGCAGTCGAGTTTATGGTTGCCCAACTAGGGAAACGACCCTCGGTAAGAGGCTTAAAGTGGATTATCGAGCGCAGCCTGGAACACAGTGAAGGCAAGGCACACGACAACCTGATGATACTCGATGGCCTGATTGAGCAGCTGCTAAAAGACAAGCCAGTCTATAAGTGTAAATCATGCGGTTTTTCAGGAAAAGCCATGCACTGGCAATGCCCCAGTTGCAAACAATGGGATACAGTCAAACCGATTCACGGCCTTGAAGGCGAATAAAATTAATCACTGCAAATGCCCTTTTAACACCTTTTCTCTCATGAGGACATTGCAATAGTCCCCTCTCCCTCAGGGAGAGGGCTAGGGTGAGGGGATACAAAGGTACTTCCAAATGCATAAAACAGAAGGCAACCAGATAGCCAGCCCGATCATCGTCGCACTAGACTACAACAACGCCAAAGATGCCCTGAATTTTGTTGCTCAGATAGATCCAACACTCTGCCAGCTTAAAGTCGGTAAAGAGCTATTTACCGTAGCCGGGCCAGATCTTGTTCGCAAACTGGCCAACCAGGGCTACCGGGTCTTTCTGGATCTTAAATATCATGATATCCCGAACACTGTCGCACAGGCCTGTGTTGCAGCGGCTGACCTGGGCGTGTGGATGATGAATGTTCATTCACTGGGTGGCAGCAGAATGATGGAGGCGGCCTCTGATGCACTGTCACGGCTGGGCAGTAGCAGGCCTTTACTGATAGCCGTCACCATATTAACCAGTATGTCAGATGATGACCTGCACGAAATCGGTATCCAGAGCAGTGCTGCTGACCAGGTGATAACCTTGTCACAACTTGCCAGAAAAGCGGGTTGTGATGGTGTGGTTTGCTCGGCACAGGAAACCAGAAAATTACGCCAGACCAGCGGCGAGGATTTTTTACTGGTAACGCCCGGCATACGCCCGAAAGGTAGCGACACAGGCGACCAGCGCCGTATTATGACGCCTGAACAGGCACTGCAGAATGGAAGTGATTATCTTGTTATAGGGCGCCCTGTCACCCAGGCGGATGATCCGATAGAGGCGCTTCGGCTAATAAACACACAAATCTCCCAGTTGAACCCGTAACCATAGGCTATTACACTCCTGCGCGTTGTTACCATATCTGTAACTAACCTGTTTTTTATAAGGGGAAATATCCAGATATCGGAAATAATACAAGGTCCACACGGGCCACTTTTATTAATGAACGTGTGAAAGGAGTTCACTTATGAACAAACTCAAAACCCTGTTATTTTCAACCATACTGGCTTTTGTGGCACTGACAGCCTATGCCGGTGAAATGATCGACATCAACACCGCAGATGCCAAAGCCATATCAAGCAATCTTAAGGGCATCGGCATGAAAAAGGCAGAAGATATTGTCGCATACCGTAAAAAACACGGTGACTTCAAGTCAGTACAGGATCTGGCCAAAGTGAAAGGTATCGGCACCAAGACTGTCCAGATGAATATGGACAAGATGATGGTCGGTGCTATAGATGGCGCCATGAATAAAGGCATGTCCCATTCCAATGGAAACATGAAAGGGATGATGAAGTAACAGTGTACTGGTAATGTCAGCCCCATTCTGTAATGAATGGGGCTGATTCTATACTTGAGCTAATGATTGACGCAGAAAACTCCTGTTTTAGTCCTGAATGGGTAAATAATTCAAAAAACACCACTTCCCCTGATAAATTCCATTACAATATCTCTAATAAATTCTGGCTATTCCAGATGCGTCCTGTATGTCGAACCATTCAGTTTTCGAAAATCACGATATGCAGCAGTAATGATGGCTCTGAACGCTGGTGTACATGTCATGTTGCAGAGAGATTCGTCGAATGCAGTCTGGGCAGTTGGTTTGGAAATATTCCTGAACTGAATTGAATCGCCAGGAGTTACTTTTACTTCACAATGAAAACAATCAAAACAAAGCAAGACCTTGCCATTAACGGAGCCGCCCCGGCATTCGAGGAGCCGTTGCATGTAGGCTGTCCTAACATTGGTAGTCGCGAGGGCTTTCTAAAATATGCAGGAGAGATATTTGATCGCCGCTGGTTGACCAATAATGGTCCTTTGGTACAGGAGTTCGAGCAGCGAGTGGCTGAATACCACAATGTCACACATTGTGTGGCTATGTGTAGCGGCACCGTAGCGCTGGAGATAGCTATTCGAGCACTGGGGCTGGAAGGTGAGGTAATCATCCCGTCCTACACCTTCATTGCGACAGCACATGCGTTGCACTGGCAAGCAATTACCCCGGTATTTGCCGATATTGACCCTGCTACCCACACCCTCGATCCCGATGCCGTACGTTCCATGATCACCCCGCGTACTACCGGCATTATCGGTGTCCATCTCTGGGGTCGCAGCGCACCCGTCGAGGCATTGCAGGCAATAGCCGACGAGTATGGTCTTAAACTGATGTTCGATGCGGCTCATGCCTTTGGCTGTTCATACAGGGGTACGATGGTTGGCAGTTTTGGAGCTTGTGAGGTGTTGAGCTTTCATGCCACTAAATTCTTTAATACCTTCGAAGGTGGAGCAGTACTGACCAATGATGATAAGCTGGCTGATGCTATGCGGCTAATGCGAAACTTTGGTTTTTCGGGAATGGATAATGTCATCCACCCCGGTACCAACGGCAAGATGATTGAGGTTGCAGCAGCAATGGGATTGGTCAATCTTGACGCTATAACCAGCGTGATTGAAGCGAATAAACATAACTTTCAGGCATACCATGAGGGGTTATCCGGTTTATCAGGGATTAGTCTGCTAACGTTCGATGAGTCTGAGCTTAATAATTACCAGTATGTAGTAATGGTAGTTGATGAAAAATGTCCAGTAACCAGAGACCAGATCTTTCAGTCTCTGCATGCTGAAAATATATTAGCACGAAAATATTTCTGGCCTGGATGCCATAAGATGAAACCTTACGTAGATTTATATCCTCATGCAGATTTGTTACTTCCTAATACGTGCCAGGTAGCCGATAGGGTTATCATTTTGCCGACTGGAACTGCTGTGAATAGTAATATGATTCAAGCCGTTATATCCGTGATACAAACTTACATATCAGGTTAATTATGTTGAGTACTTTGAGTCACTACTTTTACAGATTGATCTTTAGGTAGGAAATGACTAGAAAAAAAATCTTATTTTTAGGAGGGTCTAAATTTCAGATCCCACCACTTGTTTACTCAAAAAGAAAAGGGTATGAAGTAATAACCTGCGACTACCTACCGGAGAATCCTGGGCATAAGTATGCTGATAAATACTATAATGTTAGTACTACAGATCATGAAGCTGTCCTCAAGGTAGCATCAAAAGAGAAGGTTGATGGTATCGTGGCATACGCATCTGATCCTGCTGCTGCAACGCAAGCCTATGTTGCAAATAAACTTGGATTACCTTCAAACCCGTACGAGTCGGTTAAAATTTTATCACGAAAAGACCTTTTTAGGGATTTCCTGAACAAGAACGGATTCTTAACACCAAAATCAATGAGCTTCTATTTGTCTGCGGAAGCACTGGAGTGGGCAAATGAAACTGGATACCCACTCATAGTGAAACCAGTTGATTCATCAGGGAGTAAAGGTGTAAAAAAAATATATGGGAATGATGAGTTATCTGATGCATTTAAATATGCTTTGCAGTACTCAAGAGAGGGAAAAGTCACAGTAGAAGAATATTTTCTACGCGATGGATACCAGATTGCAGGAGATGGGTTTGTAGTAAATGGAAAGCTTGCTTTTCGGTGCTGGGCAAATGAACATTTTGATAAGCAATGCAACCCGTTCGTACCAATTGGGGAAAGTTTTCCGTCAGCAATGACGGATAAAACATTGAACCAGGCTCATTCTGAAACAGAAAGGTTACTGGAGCTTCTTGATATTAGAACCGGTGCGCTTAATTTTGATTTCCACTATAATCGTGATGGCGACTTCTCATTTCTAGAACTAGGTCCAAGAAATGGGGGAAACCTGATTCCAGAAGTTATAAAATATTCAACAGGTGTTGATCTTGTTAAATATACTGTTGAAGCGGCAATTGGCGGAGATTGTGCTGGCCTGGAAATGAAAGAGTCGAATGGATACTATTCTTCATACATGGTACATGCTGTAAATGACGGGATAATGGACTCCATTTGGTATAGTAATGAGATTCGTAAAAACATAATAGAAGAAACGATGTACTGCAATATTGGAGAATCGGTTAAAAAATTTAATGGATCAAATGAAACGCTAGGTACTATGATTCTCGGATTCGAGTCAGAATTAGAAATGCTGGATAAAATGGATAACATGGAAAAATACTTTAAAGTCATGATTAAATGATGATGTTCCAATGTGATTGGAAGTAGTAAGTATGATGGGTGCTAAGTCTAGGCTGGTGCTTAGTGATATTCCAGGTGTACTGTTGGCGATTTCAATTGCATCTATGGTTAGGTTACAAATGCAAAAAAAGAAGATAGAGTATACATGAAAGTGCAAGCCATTTTATGTAACGTTTTATCTGTTAAGAAAATACAGTATTTTATACTGTTGATGCAATGATGGAGATTGAGTCGGAGGATATTGAGTAATTTTCTATGAAGATAATTTCAGGTGAGTGCATCCATGAACAGTAAGGCAGAAGAAAAAGAACGAGAAGCGGAATTCAAAAGAAACCTCCAATTGGAAGGCTTGCTAAGTTTGCTGAATGGTGCATTGGGTGGTGCTGAGAAAAAACTTCTTGAAACAGCATCTAGTTTTGGCCCGGATTACCCTCTTATCTTTCTTATGGGGCCATTGCGAAGTGGTACTACGCTTTTCATGCAATGGTTGGCCCGCTGCGGTATTGTGGCATATCCAACAAATCTCCTATCCCGGTTTTATGGAGCGCCAGTTACAGGAGCGCATATTCAGTTAATGTTGACGGATCCACGCTATAATTTTCGTAACGAGATTCTAGATTTCAACAGCCAGATTTCTTTTGAGTCAGAGAATGGCAAAACAATAGGAGCGTTGGCACCAAATGAATTCTGGTATTTTTGGCGCCGTTTCCTTCCCTTTAAGGAATTGGATTGGTTGCCTGATGAAGAATTATTTCGAGTAGTTGACCAGGCTAGGCTTGTAAGTGAACTCACAACGCTTACCCGTGTATTTAAAAAACCTTTTGCTCTGAAAAGTATGATTCTCAACTACAACATACCCTTTCTGAATACTATTTTTAGTAAAGCATTGTTCGTCCAGATTAAACGTGATCCTGTAACGAATGTCGCTTCTATCCTGGAGGCACGAAAACGACAACTAGGTAGCGAGAACGAGTGGTATTCATTCAAAATACCTGAATATCTGCAACTGAAAGACCTTGACCCCATTAATCAATCTGTTGGACAGTTACTTAGTATTAACAAGGCACTAAAAAAAGGGATGGAATCTGTTGACGAGTCCAGAAAAATGGTGGTGCAGTACGAAGAGTTTTGTCAAAATCCGAGGCAGGTATTTGATGAACTGGTAACGAAGATAGATCTTTTCAACCTGAATTACAGATACTGTGGGCCGGATTTTTTCAGGATTTCACGAAATCCTGATGAGAAGGACAAATCAGAAATTGGTAAGGCGATAACAAGATATTATGATGAGGGATAAATGGCGGCTTGTGGGTACGTCCATGTGTTAAGGTTGAGTTTAGACATACTATAGTTACTTTTATAAGGATGGTATATGGCTGGTTTAAAAGAAATACTAAATGACAACCTGAAATCTTGCAAATCTAACAAGTATACAGATAATCATGACTTTAGAAGATTCGGGAAGATAAATGTCATAAAAAAATCGGTAAAGAAAGCACTTGTGTACACAGGTGTCTATAAAAATCATGCAAGTAAAATAATTCAGAATAATATTGATCGGTTATCCTGGTTATATGATCGGCTTTATGATGAAGAATCAAAAAAAATATTTATTGGGGTTCTGAGTTTTCGTGTACTGGGTTACGAGCGCGTTAGATTACCACTTAATACCCGTGAATATTGGAAAAAACTAGAAGAGCTGGAAAGCTTGGCGCAAGAAACTGAAGAAATTAAACTTGGTTATTTTGGTTGGCATCTTAATAAAATAAACCTGGAAAGTGAAGGTTATCCAGTGGAATTATTTATACGACCTTATGGTATATATGCTCAATTTATTCTCCAGCAATACAGGTGTCAAATAAACAGCTCATCAATAGAGGTCGAAGAAGGTGATGTTGTGATAGACGCAGGTGGTTGTTACGGTGATACAGCCATTAATTTTGCATTGAATGTGGGCGAATCAGGGCGCGTCTATTGCTGGGAGTTTATGCCTGAAAATATAGATATCTTCAAACGTAACATGAAGTTAAATGAAAAATATTCCAGGCGAATAGAGTTGGTCGAAAACCCATTATGGTCATCGTCGGGTAAAAAACTTTATATTTCCGGTGTCGGACCCTGTGCAAGGTTAAGTCTGGATCCACCAAGAGATAAAAATCAAACAACAGTAGTAAATACCTATACGGTAGACGATTTGTGTAGTGACAAGGGTTTACGTGCTTTGAATTTCATCAAGATGGACATAGAAGGTGCTGAACTGGAAGCACTTATTGGCGCAGAAAATACAATTCGTAAATTTAAACCAAAACTCGCTATTTCTGTTTACCATAACATTCAGGATTTCTGGGAGATTCCTCAATGGATTGACTCATTAGGGCTTGGTTATAGATTCTATTTACGACACTTTACTATTCATGCAGAAGAAACAGTCCTTTTTGCAGAAGTAGAAAAGTAAGTATAATTCCAGTGCGTTATATCGTCATATGCTTTAAACATTATTATTCGGCATGAATAGTTGTAACATAGTTTATTAAATTGGTAGTGATCACAAGAAAATAGGATGAAAAATACCATCTCACTCAAACATAATGCGATGGCAAATTTCATCGGTCTTGGCTACGTAACAATCATTAGTATTGTTATTTTTCCACTATATCTGCAGTATCTTGGATCAGAGGCTTATGGTCTTGTCGGGTTTTTTATGGTTCTGCAGGCATGGATGCAGTTGCTGGACATGGGGATGTCGCCATTATTAGCTCGACAGGCAGCGCGAACACGTGGGCAAAATATTGATAATTCGAACCTACGTAAACTGGTTAGAAGTTTTGAATTAATTATCTTTTTTCTTTCCATAACGATTGTTTTAGTCATCTCTACTTATAGTGAATGGATTGCAAGTAGCTGGTTAAATGTAATATCGCTTGACTTGAAGAAGGTTGCGACAAGTATTTCATTTATGGGTGTAATTATTGGATTGCGCTTATTTTCGTCATTGTATCGCAGTGGCATTCAGGGAATGGAAAACCAGGTTTGGTTGAATGTTGCAAACATAATACTGGTGACATTCAGGTATTTTGGTACGTTGCTGCTGTTGAAGTATGTAACTCAGGATATTATACATTTTTTTATATTTCAGCTTCTTGTTGGTATTGCAGAGTTGTTCGTATTGTTAACTATGTTTTACCGATCTGTGCCATACAAGAGTAAAGTAGGAATAGGGCTTTTCTGGGATACTCTTAAACCCATGCTTCCTTTTGCGGGTGGCATAGCCTATACCGCGGTGTTATGGGTGTTGCTCACACAGCTTGATAAATTGATTCTTTCGAATATTTTGCCGTTATCTGATTATGGATATTTTTCTCTTATGGCAATTGTAGCAGCAGGTATTATTCAGTTGTCCAGTCCCATTAGTCAGGCTATATTACCTAGAATGACATTTCTTCTATCTCAGGGAAATGAACGTGAGATGCTTGAATTATACAGAAAATCAACGCAACTTATGACGGTAATAATGTTCCCTTTGGCTGGAATGATTGCTCTTTTTTCTAATGAACTATTATATGCATGGACAGGTGATAAGGAGGCTGCTGAATGGGCGGGGCCTATACTGTACTGGTTTGCTCTAGGAAATGGGGTCCTGGCCGTTAGCGCATTTCAGTATTATCTACAGTTTGCACATGGTAAACTCAGGCTGCATATAATTTACACTTCAATTTTAGTAAGCGTCCAAATACCTATTATAATCTATACTGCATTTGAATATGGCGCACTAGGAGTTGCGTTAACATGGTTTGTGTTAAGATTGATTTCATTTATTATTTGGACCCCAGTCGTTCATAATGTATTTGCACCTGGTATTCATTTGCGCTGGCTATTAAAAGATGTTTTTCCTGTCCTTCTCAGCACTGCTTTTTTACTTGTGTTTTTTTCCAGTATGGAAATTGATTTTGAACGAATGAGCAGGAAAGAAATACTCTCAACCTTATTCGGTATAGGCTCGGTGATTTTACTGGTGAATATATTTGTATCCACTACAAGCAGAGAACTCTTGTCTGACTTCGTCAAAAAGGTGTGCGGAACTAAATGATGAGAAGAACCCAAAAACAGATTATGCAGGCATGGGTCTCGCGTGAACCACCCTTAGTAAGTATATGCTGTATTACATATAATCATAAATCGTACCTGGGCGAAGCTATCGATAGCTTCTTGATGCAAGATACTGAATTTCCGTTTGAAATAATTATCCATGATGACGCGTCTGTCGATGGTACTGTCGACATAGTACAAGATTATGCTGAAAAATATCCTGATATAATCAGGATAATTGTTCAGACAGAGAACCAGTATTCTAAGGGAGGATTGATAAACCCAAGATTCGTATTTCCTGTAACAAGAGGAAAGTATATTGCATTGTGTGAGGGAGACGATTACTGGATGGATAAGACTAAACTACAAAAACAGGTAGATTTTCTGGAAGACCATCCTGAATATGTGATTACGTTTTCAGACTGTCAGCCTTTCGATGAAAATGGGAAGCTTGGCATAAACTTTGGTGGAGCAAGAAGAGACCTGACGTCGATAGAATTAAAACAGTCAACCCCAATTTCTACATTAACAGTATGCTTTCGAAATGTTATAAAGGGAATTCCGCAGGATTTAATGTCGGCTCGGTACGGTGATCTTGTTATTTGGTCATTACTGGGGGCATATGGTAAGGGTAAATATATGTCAGATATCATTCCGTCTGCATATAGAGTTCATGATTCTGGTGTTCATTCAAAGTTAAGCATTAAGAAGAAACATGAGATGGCGGCAATTACCAGAGCGGCATTATTTGCGTATTATAAAAGAAATAATAACCAAAATCTTGCGCAATTCTATAAGCTACAAACGCTAAAAAGTATATTTCTCTCAATGACCTGGAGCGATATGTATCGACTTGTATTAAGAGATATACAGCGAATCTACAATAAGATTACACGCAGACTGTAAAAATAGATCATCTTGTTATTAACCCAGTTGAGCGCTGTGAGAAATTGTTAGTTCCGTGAATAGTTATACTAGTAAAAATTTTTCCAGAAAGCTTATCAGATCAGTTATTATAATAGATAATATTATATATCATCATTGATACCATGCCATGAACCCATCGATAGACATTATTATAGTTAACTGGAACGCTGGCCTGCTACTACGTAACTGCCTTAAGTCCATTGTGACAGCCAGTCGGGATGGCTTTTCACTGGGGCGCGTAGTGGTGGTCGATAACGGGTCGAGCGATGATTCACTTGTTGACATTGATAAGCTCTCTTTGCCACTTGATATTATTCGAAATTCTGTTAACCGAGGTTTTGGTGCTGCTTGCAATCAAGGGGCAGCTGCATGTGATGCACCTTATCTCTTGTTTCTGAATCCTGACACCAGACTTTTTGAGAACTCCCTGGTTGTACCTCATGCATACTTGGAAGATCCATCTAATCATGATGCCGGTATTTGTGGAATTCAGTTAATTGATGAAAAAGGACATGTGGCACGTAATTGCGCTCATTTTCCATCATTGATGAGATTTGCAGTTCAGTCGATTGGGCTTAACAAGATCCAAAGGTTCGGAGGAGCTGGTGTCCACATGTTTGAATGGGATCATCTATCTGACAGATCAGTCGATCATGTGATAGGCGCTTTCTTCTTCATGCGTAGGAGTTTGTATAATGAATTAAACGGATTTGATGAAAGATTCTTTGTGTATCTTGAAGATATCGATTTCTCATTGAGGGCAAAACGGGCAGGATGGATGTCGGTCTACATTACAGGCGCACAGGCCTTTCACGCGGAGGGAGGCACTTCTAGGCAGGTTATGGCTAAGCGGCTGTTCTACTCCCTGCGCAGTCGTCTTCAGTATGGATTCAAACATTTTTCCCCTTCGAGGGCATGCGCGTTGCTGTTGATAACATTGTTTGTAGAGCCACTTACCCGATTAGTCTTTTTATTGCTGAGTGGTAATATTAGCGATATCCGAAATACATTGAGCGGGTTTAGCCTGTTATATCGAGATTTGTCAAATATAATTGGGCAGTCACATGGAGATTCCGGGGAATAACTTCATATGATCCTTATTATAGATATAAAATGACTTTACCTGTCATGGTTAGGAGTAAGTGTGAGTAATCTTGTGTCTATACAATCAATACTAAGGTGCCCTGGCTGCAAGTCTTCTTCCTTGATTGTAGTTAAAACTGATGATGAAATAGTGTGCGAGACCTGTGGCGATAAATACCCTGTATCATATGGGCGCCCGGTTTTTCTTCGTCCAGATAATAGCATATTCAATCGTGACGATTATCGTAATCTTGATTCACCTGTACCCACTACTGGCAACAGTAAGTGGCGAGCCCTGATTCCAGAGGCATCACTCAATCTCGCAAGTCAACGATTACTCACACGGCTTCGAAAGGAGCTTGAGAAGATTACAGATGCAACTGTTCTTGTGGTAGGTGGTGGATGTCAAAGGACATGGCTTGGAGATCTGCTTAGGCCTGATGATACTATTAAAATTGTTTATACAGACATTGATGTTGCTGCAGATGTAGATTTGTTTTGTGATGGCCATGATCTACCGTTTGTAGATAATGCGTTTGATGCGGTGGTAACCACTGCTGTCCTTGAACATGTGCTTTACCCTGAGTGTGTTGCGGAAGAAATAATTCGAGTACTCAAGGTTGGCGGTCTACTTTATTCAGAGCTTCCCTTTATGCAACAGGTACATGAAGGAGCTTATGATTTTACACGTTACACTCTGTCTGGACATAGACGACTATTTAATCGTATCGCCGTAATTGACAGTGGCATGGTTGCCGGGCCAGGCACAACACTGGTCTGGTCAATTGAGAATTTTGTGCTTGCCTTCACTGTCCGGCCAGTATTACGCAAGATATCAAAAGTAGTCATTCGAATAGTATTTGGATGGCTTAAATATTTTGATCTGTTCCTCAAGGATAAGCCGGCAGCGATGGACGGGGCATCTTGCACGTATCTATTTGGACGCAAGATGGCAGGCCAAATACCTGATTCTGAAATCATTGCCAGTTATATTGGTGCAAAGCACATGCAGCATCTCTGACTATGCGGGTTCTTATATTAAGCCGCTATGGTCGACTAGGTGCAAGTAGCCGTGTTCGATTGCTTCAATATATCCCTTATCTTGAATCAAAAGGCTGGAAGATTGATGTACGCCCACTGTTTTCTGATGACTACTTACGTTCTCTGTATAGCAGTCAATCTCGTATTGTATCGGTAATAGCAGGATACTGGCGGCGCATTAAGGTTCTGACACATGCGCGGAAATATGATCTGATCTGGCTGGAAAAGGAAATCTTCCCGTTTGCCCCAGCACTAGCGGAGCGACTGCTAAACAAGCTTGGGGTACGATATGTGGTAGATTATGACGATGCGCTCTTTCATCGTTATGATATGCATCGTTCCAGGCTAATTCGGTCCCTTCTGGGACACAAAATAGATACAGTAATGAAACATGCGACTCTGGTTGTAGCAGGCAATGAATATCTTGCTGAGCGAGCGCGCACTGCAAATTCACGGCGTGTTGAGATTGTTCCTACCGTGGTGGATATGACGCGATATAAAGTTGCACAACAAGAGGGCAATCGTCCACTTGTTGTTGGCTGGATCGGTTCACTGTCTACGAGCTATTATCTTTCGATTATTGCAACGGTTATTGAGTCGCTGAAAAGAGATTTTGATGTCCGGTTTGTTGCTGTGGGCGCCGATGTGGTTACATTGAAAGGGATACCAATCGAGGTTTTGCCCTGGTCAGAGGAAACTGAAGTCCAGGCTATTCAGATGTTTGATATCGGTATCATGCCGTTGCGGGATTCTCCATGGGAACGGGGCAAGTGTGGTTATAAACTTGTCCAATACATGGCATGTGGTCTACCGGTAGTTGCATCGCCTGTAGGCGTGAACAATCAGCTGGTCGAGCACGGTGTTAACGGTTTTCTGGCCGATGATGAGCATGACTGGGTGCAGGCGCTACAGCGCTTGCTAGGTGACCAGGATTTACGGCATAAAATGGGTACCCAAGGACGCAAACGTGTGGAGATTATGTATTCACTTCAGGCACAGGCTCCAATAATGGATGAGTTACTGCGTGGGGCATTGAGATAGGCAATATGTGCGGTATAGCTGGTTACTGGAATATAAAGGGTGCAGAGGCATCAATTGCAGCCCGTATGGCGATGCAGATTCAGCATCGTGGCCCGGATGATGCCGGTACATGGCTGAACCAGGAGGGCAATCTGGCCCTTGCACACAGACGTCTTTCAATCATTGATCTCACACCGGCTGGTCATCAGCCCATGCTCTCACCCTGCGGTCGTTACGCATTGATCTATAACGGTGAAATTTACAACCACATGGACTTACGTGCCGAGCTGGAAAAAGAAGACGGGCACTTTGATTGGCGTGGCCACTCAGATACAGAGACTTTATTAGCAGCTCTGCGTCACTGGGGTGTGGAAGCGGCACTGCAGCGTCTTAATGGCATGTTTGCATTCGCGCTGTGGGATAAAGCGGATCGCACCCTGTTTCTTGCCCGGGATCGCATGGGAGAGAAGCCTCTCTACTATGGTCATAATGGTAGCTGTTTTCTGTTTGGTTCAGAGCTAAAGAGCCTTGCTGCTCACCCTCAATGGAAGGGTGAGATTGATCGCAATGCGCTGACGCTTTATATGCGCCACAGTTATATACCCGCACCCTGGAGCATCTACCAGGGCATCAATAAACTGAAGCCGGCACATTTTATAGTTGTTCGCGAAGCAGGGCAGATTGTCTCTGATCAACAGTGTTATTGGGATCTGGGAAAAATTGCTGAAACGGGTGCCTCGGATGCCCATGCTCCTGTGGAGGAGCTCACAGACGAGCTGGATGGGCTGTTACGCGATGCTGTGGTCAGACGCATGGCGGCAGACGTACCTCTGGGTACCTTCCTTTCGGGAGGATTTGATTCAACTATCGTGACTGCACTCATGCAAGCCCAGTCTGTCCGACCGGTCAAAACCTTTACCATTGGGTTTCATGAGAAGGGTTATAACGAGGCCGTACATGCAAAGGCTGTAGCAAAGCACCTGGGTACAGATCACACTGAACTCTACGTAACTCCGGAAGAAGCCATGGCTGTTATTCCTCGTTTGCCTGCTATCTGGGATGAGCCATTCTCGGATTCATCCCAGATTCCAACTTTGCTGGTTAGCGAACTGGCGCGTCGGCATGTGACGGTGAGTCTTTCCGGTGATGGTGGTGATGAGCTTTTTTGCGGCTATAGCCGTTATACCCAGGGTTACCAGGTCTGGCGAGCCCTGCGTTGGTTGCCGGCACCATTGAGGCGTATGTTGGGAGGGATGATGCAGGCTATACCGGGAGCATCTCTGGAGAGTCTGCTTGGATTGTTACCAAAACGTTTCCAGATCCCGCATTTGGCAGATCGATTGCCAAAACTGGCTGATGTAGTGAGGGTAGACTCAGGAGAAACGTATTATCATCGGTTGGTGTCTCACTGGAAGGATCCAGCGGGTGTGGTTCTGGGTGGGGCAGAGCCACCTACTATTTTTAACACACCTGAACAGCTGCCAATACTGCCGGGATTACGTGAACGGATGATGTACATGGATTCAATGACCTATCTCCCTGATGATATTCTGACAAAAGTGGATCGGGCAAGTATGGCAGTCAGTCTGGAAGCACGGGTACCACTACTGGATCATCGAGTGGTAGAATTTGCCTGGAAGGTGCCCATGGCTCTTAAGCAACGCAATGGACAGGCCAAATGGCTGCTGCGCCAGGTATTGTATCGTTATGTTCCGCGTGACCTCATGGAGCGCCCCAAAATGGGCTTTGGTGTACCTATCGATCATTGGTTATGTGGACCACTTCGAGATTGGGCAGAAATGCTACTGGATGAGAAGCGCCTGCGTGAACAAGGATATTTTAATCCTGATCCCATTCTGAAAATGTGGCATGAACATATTACAGGTAAGCGTCGCTGGCACTATTATCTGTGGGATGTATTGATGTTTCAGGCATGGCTGGAAAGTATTAACTAGCGATTGAACTGAAGTTGTGAATTCTACAAGGCACAAACGAAACCAGGATATGTCTCAGCAAAAAACACTTCTCTTTGTTGTTAATAAAGCCTCATTCTTTCTGTCACATAGACTGTTGCTGGCACGGGGAGCTCTGAGTCAGGGCTATCGTGTACATGTTGCAACGCCAATGGATAATGATGTCGAGAAGATAACAGAAAATAATTTTGTTCATCATTCCATACTTATGAATCGAAGTGGTTCTAATCCGTTTCAGGAACTACGTTCACTATATTCTCTTTACACATTGTATAAAGAATTAAAACCAGACCTGATACATCATATTACCATCAAACCCGTTCTCTATGGCTCGATTGCTGCTCGCTTGGCGAAGGTACCTGCTATTGTTAATGCAATTCCGGGATTGGGTCATGTTTTTACAGAAACAGGGTTTGTAGCAGCAATAAGAAAAAAGATAGTTATTATAGTGTACCGTGCAGCGCTAAAACACAAAAATATGGAAGTTATCTTTCAAAATACAGAAAATTATAATTTCTTTATTGGCAAACGCCTGGTCAACAAAACAAATGCTGTCGTTATAAAAGGTTCAGGAGTAGATGTAAATGAATATTATCCGGAACCAGAGCCTTCTCAAGGGCTACCTTTGGTTATACTGGCGAGTAGAATGCTATATGATAAAGGTGTCAGTCAATTTGTTGATGCGGCCAGGCTGATTAATAGTGATAAAATGGTCGCACGCTTTGCACTAATTGGAGATAGTGACAGCGGCAACCCGAATTCAGTGCCGGTGCCAGTGTTAACATCATGGCATACTGAAGGCTATATAGAATGGTGGGGCCATCGCGATAATATGCCTGAGGTTATAAGGATGTCGAATATCGTTTGTTTGCCTACGTATTATGGTGAAGGTGTTCCAAAAGTGTTAATCGAAGCTGCCGCATCGGGTCGCCCGATTGTGGCAACTGATATCGCAGGTTGTCGGGAAATAGTACAGAATGGCGAGAACGGTATTCTGGTGATGGAAAAAAGTGTCCCGGATCTTGTAAAAGCTATCAGGAAATTAATTGAAAATACGGGTTTACGAGAAAAAATGTCGCAGGCGGGTAGAAAACTGGTGATGGAATGCTTCTCATCCGACACGGTAATAGCTGATACTATATCTGTTTATCGAGATTTGCACTAATGGCTCTGTTTTGCTGCGAACCAGTCAATGAAGCACATGATAGTTAATACTGAGAAAGCAATACAAGCTCTAGGAGATAAGCGTCTGTTTATTACTGGCGGATCAGGCTTTATTGGCACCAGATTAATACAAACTGTAAACACCGTAGCACCTGTTACGATTCTAAGCCGAAAACAATCTATTCCAGCCTTACGTGATTCAGTTTCTGTTGTTCAGGGTGACTTGACGGAACATGGTTCTATGCCAGATGACATGCTTGCTGGCATAGACTGTATTATCCATCTGGCCAGTTATGTTCATCAGGAGAAGGGGCGAGAAATTGATGATAAACATTTTGCTATTACGGAAGATGGAACACGTTTCCTGATTGCAAAAGCCGTTCAGGCCGGGGTGAAGAAATTTATCTATGTCAGTAGCGTCAAGGCGATGGGAGAGAGCACAGATACTCTTGTCGACGAAGAGAGTATCTGTCAACCCGAGTCTCCTTACGGCCTTTCAAAACTGGCTGCGGAGCGGCTGGTGCTGGAATTGGGTAGAAAATACGGGATACATGTGTGTGTGCTCAGGCTGCCGATGGTATATGGTACAGGCAACAAGGGAAGCCTGCCGCGTATGATTGCCCAAATAGATAAAAACCGTTTTCCGCCATTACCGGATATTGATAACAAAAGGTCGATGATCCATGTAGATGATGTTGTTCAGGCGATATTGTTAGCAATTACGAGAAAAAATGCAAATAATAATATCTACATAATCACTGATGGTGAGTTTTATTCAACCTACAGGATTTATCTAGAAATAGTTGAACAGTTAAAAGGTAGAGCACCATTATTGCGAATGCCTGTCATTGTATTCAAGTCACTGGCCAAAACAGGCGATTTGCTTGGAAGAATAAATGGCAGTCCCTTTATGTTTAATAGTGACGTTTACAGGAAGTTATTTGGTTCGGCTTATTATTCATGCAAAAAAATTCACGATGAGCTGGGATACACGACAACAAAAACATTTTACACAACGTTACCTGAATTAATTGATGAGTACCGAAAAGGTATGCAATAATGATTCAGCTTGTTATGATTTTTCTGGCTTTTGCCTGTAGTCTTTTGTTAACGCGATATTTAACGATACCAGGCACATGGTTCTATATTCTTGACCATCCTAATGAACGATCCCTGCATGACTCTCCAACCCCCAGGGCTGGTGGGTTAGCAATTTTTATAACTATTGCTCTGTTTATCGTTTTTATATCAGCAACAACCGATCTGGATTTATCCGACCTCTTGTGGCTGGCGGCTGGATCTGTACTGGTTGCGCTGGTTTCATTCGTAGATGACTATATGAATTTGTCATTCCTCTTTCGATTGATGGTGCAAACTATAGCAGCGGGAATAGTAATATATGGCGGGTTTTCCATATCAGATATTCAGTTCCCCGGTTTTATGCTGGTATTGCCTGACTTCGTTTCGTATGCAATTACCGGGTTGTTTATTATCTGGATGACCAATCTGTACAATTTTATGGATGGTATGGATGGTTTTGCTGGTGGCATGACCGTGACAGGTTTCGGGACCCTGACCCTGGTTGGCTGGTTGGCTGGCAACGATGAGTTTATGCTGGTTAATGCTTTAATAACTTCTGCAACTGCGGGTTTCCTGGTATTTAATTTCCCGCCGGCCAGAATATTCATGGGCGATGTTGGTTCGTCTTTTCTGGGTTTTCTGGCAGCTGGCAATTCGATATGGGCATCGAAACTTGAGATATTACCCCTGTGGTTTTCCATTCTGATTTTTTCGCCTTTTATCGTCGACGCAACAGTGACTCTGTTACGTCGTCTGATTTCAGGCAAGAAAGTTTGGGAGGCACATAAAACACATTATTATCAAATACTTGCTGAGTCAGGATGGGGGCATAAACGCACGGTCTTGTGTGAATATGCACTCATGTTGCTATGTGCGTTGTCCGCTGTGCTTGCGTTGGGGCAGCCCCCCAGGGTGCACTGGATGATCATCACCTTCTGGATTGTTGCGTATATCCTCTTTATGATAGCGGTGTCATTATTGGCTGAACGATATCAAAAGCTTGTAAAGTAAATGCGTATTTCACCAAAATTACTGTCTCGTACGACAGCTTTTCTTCATGATTTGCTAACCATACCAATCGCCTGGTTTGGTGCCTATTTCTTTCGATTTAACTTTGAAGGTATCCCTGAGCCTTATCTGGGCAAGGCGGTAGCAATTTTACCCATGTTGTTGTTACTTCAGGGTGGTGTGTACTGGTACTTCGGATTGTACAGGGGTATCTGGCGCTATGCTTCTGTGCCTGACCTTATACGTATTACCAAAGCGGTAATCACTGGAGTGGCTTTATCTACAATTGCCATATTCCTGTTGACTCGCCTCGAATCAGTTCCGCGTAGCGTGTTCATTTTATATCCGATCTTCTTGCTGTTATTGCTTGGTGGTCCACGTTTTATTTATCGTTTTTATAAAGATCATCGCATGTTCACTGCGACGGGCCAGAAGGTTCTGGTGGTTGGCGCAGGGGCAGCTGGTGAGATGTTGATCAGAGACTTGCTGCGTGACAGTAGCCACGCCTACACTCCGGTAGCTATTGTAGACGATGACAGAAAAAAGCTGGGTAAAGATATACATGGTGTCACCGTTGCAGGTTCCACAAACGAAATACAGGACATTGTCGACAAGTATGAAGTAGACACAGTCATTGTTGCGGTGCCATCAGCCAGCTCAAGTGTTATGCGCAGAATTGTGGAGCAATGTGAACTAACCAATATAACACTACGGACTTTACCGCGGATGGAGGATTTATTAACCGGTCGCGTAGGACTGCAACAGATACGCAGTATCGCAATTGATGATTTACTGGGTAGAGATCCTGTACGACTGGACTGGAAAGCAATTAATCTGGGCTTGACCGGTAAGCGCATTCTGATCAGTGGGGCAGGTGGTTCGATTGGTTCTGAACTGTGTAGACAAATAGCCCGATTAGTCCCTTTAGAGCTGCTGCTGCTGGAGCATAGTGAATTTAATCTTTTTACGATTGAACAGGAGATAATAAATCGCTTTACGGGAGTAAAAATCAGAACGTGCCTGATAGACGTGACTGACGAGGTGGCAGTGACCAGGCTCTTTGAAAAATATCGGCCAGATGTTGTGTTTCATGCGGCAGCTTACAAACATGTTCCGCTTTTGCAACACCAGATACGTGAAGCTACCTTCAATAATATTATGGGTACGCGGGTGATCGCAAATGCGGCATCAACAGCAAAGGTTGACAGTTTTGTGCTGATATCAACTGACAAGGCGGTTAATCCAACCAATGTCATGGGTGTTACCAAGCGTGTTGCCGAGATCTATTGCCAGAATATGAATAACAAATCTTCTACCCGGTTTATAACCGTTCGTTTTGGCAACGTATTGGGATCTGCTGGTAGCGTGGTGCCGATATTCAAGAAGCAAATAGAGGCCGGTGGTCCTGTTACGGTTACGCACCCGGATATTACCCGGTATTTCATGACTATCCCCGAGGCATGCCAGCTAATCATGCAGTCTGCTGTGGTTGGGGAGGGAGGAGAAATTTATGTACTGGATATGGGAGAGCCAATAAAAATAACCTATCTTGCTGAGCAGATGATACGCTTGTCGGGATTTGAACCAGGCATCGATATTGAAATAAAGTATACTGGATTGCGCCCAGGCGAGAAAATGTATGAAGAACTGTTCCATGAATCTGAGGACCTGAAGCATACTCGTCATGATAAAATATTGCTCTCAAAACATCGTGCTGTCATCTGGAGCGATCTTGATGATATGCTTGATCAGCTTGGAAAAGCATGCATGACATATGACAAAACCGGCATACGCGCCATTCTGCTACAGTTGGTACCTGAATGGCATGAGGCATCCCCACCGATTGAACCCAGGGTGTTGCAAAGAGACGATCATGCAACGTCCACTGACCCCATGACTTCGCGCTAGATACTGTAGAAAAAATAATACAAGGAAAGGTAATGAGTAAGATTACAATCAAGAAAGCTGTTTTCCCTGTTGCCGGGTTGGGCACGCGATTTCTTCCTGCTACCAAGGCAAATCCAAAGGAAATGTTGCCCATCGTAGACAAACCACTGATTCAATATGCTGCAGAAGAGGCTATTGCGGCCGGAGTTACCGAATTAATATTTGTTACCAGCAGCAGCAAAAGGGCGATTGAAGATCATTTCGATAAAAACTATGAAATGGAAACTGAACTGGAACGAAAAGGAAAGAAGCATCTGCTTGAGATCGTGCGTAGTGTCGTACCGCCAGAGGTGTCGTGTGTATATGTACGACAGCCAGAGGCTCTGGGTCTCGGTCATGCCGTCTTGTGTGCCAAATCGGTTGTTGGAAACGAATCCTTCGCCGTTATTCTGGCTGATGACCTGATTGATGGCGGTGGTATCTCATGCATGGAACAGATGGTTTCCACATTCGAATACAACCGCTGCAGTGTGCTGGGTGTTGAAGAAGTCCCCAAAGAAGACACCGGCAAGTACGGAATTGTTGCATCTGACCCGATTACCGATGGTTTAAACCGGGTTAGTGCCATTGTAGAAAAGCCCAACCCTGAAGAAGCACCCTCTAATCTGGCTGTGGTAGGCCGCTATATTCTTACCCCGCGTATATTTAACCTGTTAGAAAAAACCCAACGTGGAGCAGGTGGCGAAATCCAGTTAACTGATGCCATAGCGGCTTTGCTGAAAGAAGAGCAGGTCCTTGCATACCAGTTCAAGGGTGACCGCTACGATTGTGGTAGTAAGCTGGGGTACCTGAAGGCAACTGTAGAATATGCACTGCAGCACCCGGAACTGGCGGAAGAGTTCCGCGCTTATCTGCAAAACAGATCCGGGAATATTTAACACGGATATTTCTTAATAAAAACAACGAGAAGGGATTGAATGGCTCCCCGGGACGGGCTCGAACCGCCGACAAGATGATTAACAGTCATCTGCTCTACCAACTGAGCTACCGGGGAATATCAAAAGCAGGCGGTATGTTACTGTCTGGCAGGTTCCTGGTCAATACTCTGCGAGGAGAATGTAGCGTTATTTGTGAGAATTTTCAGCCATGAACCTCGTAGCCACGCCTGCAGGCAATGCCTGTTCTTGCCTGATGATAGCTTAACCAGCGGTTTTCTGGCATAGAGAGGCACCTGCGCGCACTTTTTTATTAACACGAATACGGCCAGACTGGCTTTGTACGATCTGATCAGGATACTGGTTTGTTAGTGGACGACAGAAGGTCATTGTCATATTACTGTTTCCTGTAACCGTTCCATCTGGCTGGTAGATGACCTTGCGGCGTCCACTGGTGGTCAGGATGCGGATGTTGATATCTACATTATGATAAATAATCAGGGTATTCGCTGTATCGGGCATGCCATTTCGATCCGGATCTTTGAAAAGGATCCAGCCATTATGCCAGCGAAAGGAATTATTACAGCTCAGACCGTTACTTGACGGACACAGACCTACCCGGTGCCCACGTTTGATGGCTTCACTTCTGGCCAGCGACAAGGTCGAGAACATTTCAAACAAGGCGGCATTAGCCCGGCTGTTCTGGATTTGCGCAGACAGTCCGGGTATGGCGATGGTCGTCATGATAACCAGTATCACAACCGCAACCAGCAGCTCAAACAAGGTAAAGCCGTGCGCATTCTTCTGGCTGCCAGGGACAGCCGATATTTTTTGATATCGCATGTTCACCGTCCATGGCAAATAAAAAGTTCAGGCGATTCTACAGAATGTGACTCAGGATAAAAACGGCAATATTATCAGTGTTATCTGGCTTGCTTGCGAGCTTGTTCGCGGACGTTAGCGCAGTATGAGACACAGCGCTAGCGTGTCAGGCTTTCCCGCATACGCTCTAATGCGGTTTTCAGTGTTTCCAGGCCAGTCGCATATGACAAACGCATGTAACCGGGTGCGCCAAAGGCTGAGCCTGGCACCAGCGCCACACCGGCCTCAGCCAGGAAATACTCGGCCAGCTCGACATCGTTGTTGACGCCATCAATTTGTGAAATAGCCTCGTTGACGTCAGGAAAACTGTAGAAAGTCCCATCGCCCGGCAGGCAGGTAAAACCGGGCAGGCTATTGAGTGTTTCAACTACATAATCATGACGCTGTTTGAATGCCTGTAGCATGACCGTCAGCCCTGACTGATCACCTTCCAGCGCAGCCTGGGCGGCGGCCTGGGAGATGGAGGCTGGGTTAGAGGTACTCTGCGACTGAATCTTTTTCATCGCACGCATCAGTACAGCCGGGCCGCCAGCATAGCCGATACGCCAGCCGGTCATGGCATAGGCTTTGGAGACACCGTTCAGTACGATTGTGCGTTCATACAGATCCGGGCAGGCATTGACGATATTGCAAAAAGGCTCGTCACTCCAGAGGATGTGTTCGTACATATCATCTGTGGCAATCAATATGTCTGGATACGGGCGCAGTATCTCACCCAGTGCCCCCAGTTCAGCCCGGCTGTACGCAACCCCGGTAGGATTTGACGGGCTGTTGAACACCACCAGACGGGTGCGAGCAGTAATCGCTGTCTTGAGCTGTTCAGGTGATATTTTGAAGCCCTGATCGCTGCCAGCTGATATGATAACCGGCTTGCCATCGGCCAGTAACACCATATCCGGGTATGAAACCCAGTAAGGTGCCGGGATGATGACTTCATCACCCGGATTGAGCAGTGCCTGGGCCAGGTTGTAAAAACTTTGCTTGCCGCCGCATGAGACCAGTATCTGGTCAGGGGCATAGCGCAGACCGTTATCGCCTTCAAACTTGTTGATAATGGCCTGTTTAAGCTCTGCAGTACCATCGACAGCGGTATAGCGAGTCATGCCGTTATCGATGGCCTGTTTGGCGGCAGCCTTGATGTGGTCTGGTGTATCAAAATCCGGTTCGCCTGCGCCCAGACCGATGATATCCTGTCCGGCAGCCCTTAATTCTGCTGCACGGGCCGTTACGGCCAGGGTAGGTGATGGTTTTACGCGTTGGACTCGATCAGAGAGAGTTATGGTCACTGTTATTTTCCAGTCTGGTCATGGCAATCATTAGCTAAGGATAATAATACTTGAAAAATACGCCAGACAAAATCCCTATGGCAGAAACATTTCAGCTGGATTCGCCCTTTGAGCCTGCTGGCGACCAGCCAGATGCGATCAAAGGTCTGGTTGAAGGCCTGCAGGATGGTCTGGCCAAGCAGACTTTGCTGGGTGTAACCGGTTCTGGCAAAACATTTACCATGGCCCATGTCATTCAGACTGTGCAGCGTCCGGCACTGATACTGGCTCACAACAAGACCCTGGCTGCCCAGCTATATGGTGAAATGAAGGCTTTTTTTCCGAAAAACTCAGTGGAATACTTTGTTTCCTATTATGATTATTATCAGCCGGAGGCCTATGTGCCTTCCTCGGATACCTTTATTGAGAAAGATGCCTCGATAAACGAGCACATCGAGCAAATGCGTCTTTCTGCGACCAAGGCCTTGCTGGAAAGGCCTGACACCATCATCGTAGCCACTGTTTCTTCCATCTATGGTTTGGGTGATCCCAAGGCTTATCTGAGCATGGTCCTGCACCTGGTGAAGGGCGACCGGATCAATCAGCGCAAATTGTTACGCCGTCTGGCCGAACTGCAATACACTCGTAACGAGGTGGATCTGCAGCGGGCTACCTATCGGGTTCGCGGGGAGATTATCGACATCTACCCGGCAGAGTCCGATAGTGAAGCGGTGCGCATCGAGATGTTTGATGAGGAAATCGAGACGCTGGCCTGGTTTGACCCACTCACCGGTGAAATACTGCGTCGGGTTGAACGTCTGACTATTTACCCTAAATCTCACTATGTCACCCCTCGTGAACGTTTACTCAAGGCAGCAGAACAGATCAAGGTAGAGCTAAAAGAACGGCTGGCAGAATTACGCGAGCAGGAAAAGCTGGTCGAGGCACAACGCCTGGAACAACGTACGATGTATGATCTGGAAATGATCCATGAACTGGGTTATTGCTCTGGTATCGAAAACTACTCACGTTATCTATCTGGCAGGGATACGGGTGAACCCCCTCCAACCCTGTATGATTATCTGCCAGACAACGCCTTGCTGATAATCGATGAGAGCCATGTCACCGTGCCGCAACTGGGGGCAATGTACAAGGGCGACCGTTCGCGTAAGGAAAATCTGGTCACCTACGGCTTTCGCCTGCCCTCGGCAATGGATAACCGGCCTCTGCGCTTCGATGAATTTGAGGCACGCTCTCCGCAGACCCTCTACGTATCAGCAACCCCCGGAAAATACGAGAAAGAGTATACCGAGCAGGTAGTCGAACAGGTGGTACGACCGACCGGTTTGCTCGATCCGCCAATCGAAATCCGCCCGGCCAGCAGTCAGGTAGAAGATGTCCTGTCAGAAATTGCAACACGTACACAGATAAATGAACGCATACTCATCACAACCCTGACCAAACGCATGGCCGAAGACCTGACCGATTACCTGCAGGAGCATGGCGTGCGGGTGCGCTATCTGCATTCCGATATCGATACCGTCGAGCGGGTCGAGATCATTCGTGACCTGCGGTTGGGAGAGTTTGATGTTCTGGTGGGTATCAACCTGTTACGTGAAGGGCTGGATATACCCGAGGTCTCGCTGGTGGCTATCTTTGATGCCGATAAAGAAGGCTTTCTGCGATCTGAAGGTTCGCTGATACAAACCATGGGGCGTGCAGCCCGTAACCTGAACGGCAAGGCGATACTGTATGCCGACAAGATAACCGGCTCGATGGAGCGCGCCATTAGTGAAACGGATCGGCGCCGTTCAATACAAGAGGCCTACAACAAGAAGCACGGCATAACGCCGACCAGTGTTAAGAAGAGTGTGATGGATATCATGAGTGCCGGCTATCCCGGCGCGCCTGGAACTCCCCGTGAATACGCCAGGGTGGCAGAAGAGCTGATCGAATACGCTGCGATGACACCACGTGAACTGAAGAAGCGTGTCAAACAACTTCAGGAAAGCATGTACGAACATGCAAAAAACCTGGAGTTTGAAGAGGCGGCAAAGGTGCGTGACCAGATCAACAGGATCGAACAGGAGAACCTGGGCATCGTATAAACCGGGCCAGACCAGGCTTGTCCAACGAGCGATAACGCTAGAAAAGCCGCTCTAAATACGGTACATTTCAGCAGTAAATAGAACACATAAAAATATCTCGAACAAAAACATACGGATAGATGATGGTAAGCAGGATATATGTCAACACAGACAGGTAAAAAATTTTTAATCACTGGCGGGGCAGGTTTTATAGGCTCGGCCGTGATCAGGTATCTAATGGCCAATACGGACGCGCAGGTCATCAATGTTGACAAACTGACCTATGCGGGCAACCTGGAATCCTTGCCGGATAGCACCGGGTCTGATCGCTACCGTTTCGAGCAGGTCGATATTTGCGATCAGGACGGTATCAAACGTATCTTCAGCGAATTCCGTCCTGATGTTGTTATGCATCTGGCAGCAGAGTCGCATGTCGATCGTTCGATCAGTGGCCCGGCTGAATTTATCCACACCAACATCGTCGGCACCTATGTCATGCTGGATGTGGCCAACCAGTACTGGGCAGGCCTGGATGGCACAGATAAAGAACAATTTCGTTTTCACCATATTTCCACCGATGAGGTCTATGGCAGCCTGGGAGAAACCGGCCTGTTCACCGAAACATCGAGCTACGATCCCAGCTCACCCTATTCGGCCAGTAAAGCCTCATCCGACCATCTGGTGCGCGCCTGGCACCGTACCTATGGACTACCGGTGGTGCTAACCAATTGCTCCAACAACTACGGCCCGTATCAATTCCCCGAAAAACTGATTCCACTGATGATCCTGAAGGCCCTCGAAGGCAAACCGTTGCCGATTTATGGTAAAGGCGATCAGGTGCGCGACTGGTTACATGTAGAAGACCATGCCCGGGCCTTGTACAAGGTGGTCACTGAAGGTGCGGTAGGCGAGACCTACAATATTGGTGGCAACAATGAGAAAACCAACCTCGAAGTCGTCACCACGTTGTGTACGATTCTCGATGAACTGGTACCCGGGCATCCGCAAGGCATTGAGTGCTATGAGCAGTTGATAAACTACGTAGAAGACCGACCGGGCCATGACATGCGATATGCGATCGATGCCAGCAAGGTCGAAAATGATCTGGGCTGGTCGCCGTCCGAAACATTTGAGAGTGGCATCCGTAAAACCGTGCAGTGGTATCTGGACAACCGGGTGTGGTGGCAGAATGTACTGGATGGTTCATACCAGGGCGAACGTCTGGGATTACAACAGGGCAGCTAACGATGAAAGGAATTATTCTGGCAGGGGGTTCAGGTACACGTTTGCATCCGGTGACCCACGCAGTTTCCAAGCAACTGCTACCGGTATACGACAAGCCCATGATTTATTATTCGCTAAGCACGCTGATGCTGGCAGGTATCCGCGATATTCTTGTTATTTCAACACCGGATGATACCCCGCTTTATCAACGCCTGCTAAGCAGTGGTAGCCAGTGGGGCATGGATTTGTCCTATGCCGTTCAACCCAGCCCCGACGGCCTTGCACAGGCCTTTATTATTGGCGAATCATTTATTGGTGGAGATGCCTGTGCACTGATACTGGGTGACAACCTGTTTTATGGCCATGAACTGGAGGTTATGTTAAAACGCGCGGCACAAAAAACAACGGGCGCAACCGTATTTGCCTACCCGGTACATGATCCCGAACGCTACGGTGTGGTCGAGTTTGACCAGCAAGGCAAGGCATTAAGCCTGGAAGAAAAACCTGAGCAGCCCCGGTCACGCTATGCGGTCACCGGGCTGTATTTTTATGACCACCAGGTGGTCGAGATTGCGAAATCGGTTAAACCTTCAGCACGCGGTGAACTGGAAATTACCGATGTAAACCGGCATTACCTGGAACAGCAGCAACTCGATGTTGAACGCATCGGACGAGGCATGGCCTGGCTGGACACGGGTACGCATGAATCCCTGCTTGAGGCTTCGCAGTATATTCACACCATCGAAAAACGGCAGGGCCTGAAAGTGGCCTGTCCGGAAGAGATAGCCTGGCGTAACAAGTGGATTTCGGATGATGAGCTGGAAAAACTGGCTCTGCCGCTGATTAAAAATGACTATGGCAAATACCTGAAGGCATTGCTGGACGAAAAAGTATACTAGTACGGAGTACCTGTGAAAGTAATAAAAACAAAAATACACGATTTACTGATTATCGAACCAGCTGTCTTTGGTGACCAGCGCGGGTTCTTTTTTGAAAGCTATAATCAGAAGGTGTTCCGTGAAAAGATCGGGCTGGATGTCAATTTTGTTCAGGACAATCATTCACGCTCAGTGAAAAATGTATTACGGGGTTTGCACTATCAGGTAAAGCAGTCACAAGGCAAGCTGGTACGTGTTGTGGCGGGTGAAGTATATGATGTCGCAGTGGATATCAGAAAGAACTCACCCACCTTTGGTGAATGGGAAGGCGTTCATCTGTCAGCTGAAAACAAAAAAATGTTATGGATGCCGGCCGGCTTTGCGCACGGGTTCCTGGTGCTCAGTGAGACGGCAGAGTTTCTGTATAAAACCACTGATTATTATGCGCCCGAATATGAGCGCTGCCTGGCCTGGGATGACGAGACACTAAACATATCGTGGCCGATCAAAGGTCAACCGGAGCTGTCAGATAAAGACAAGCTTGGTATGAAGTTGTCCGAAGTGGCTGAATAACCAGGTCTGTGTTTGGGACAAGATTTTTACCAGATCAATCTAAAGTATTTTGAGTATAGAACTGAATGGATATACCTTGGCTCCAATACATTGCTCGATAATCATCGTAAACTGGAACTCATGGGAGTTACTCGCCCTTTGCCTGGAGGCGCTTGCCAGGCAGACAAACAAGGGTTTTAAGGTCTACGTTGCTGACAATGCAAGCGAATCACCACCTCCCGCAGAGATTTTTTCTATTTTACCTGATCTGAACTATATACAGAACGATAATAATATCGGGTTCGCAGCTGCAAATAATACCTTGATCGAACAGGCCAGGGATGCGCAATGGACGGTACTGTTGAACCCTGACACATGCCCGGAGCCAGACTGGATAGCACAGTTACTGGATGCTACAAAGAGGTATACCGATTATCAGGCCTATTCCAGCCGCCTTGTCCAGTATGATAATCACGAATTACTGGATGGAGACGGTGATGAATATCATGTTAGTGGCCTGGCATGGCGCAAGGGATTTAATAAAAGATATTCAGAACGTGTGACACCAACAGAGGTGTTCAGTCCTTGTGCTGCTGCAGCGATGTATCGTACAGATGTCTTGCTTGAGCTTGGTGGCTTCGACGAAGATTTCTTTTGCTATTTTGAAGATGTTGATCTGGGTTTCAGGTTAAGACTGGCCGGGCATAAATGTTTACTGATCCCGTCAGCGGTAGTCTACCACGTTGGCTCAGCTACGACCGGCGGACAGCAAAGTGATTTTTCTGTTTACTACGGGCATCGCAACCTGGTCTGGACTTTTGTAAAGAATATGCCTGGTCTGCTGTTCTGGCTGTTTCTGCCTGTGCACATACTGTTGAATATTATTAGTCTGTTCTGGTTTATCTTCAAAGGGCAGGGCAGAGTGATACTCCGATCAAAACGTGATGCACTGGCCAGGTTACCCAGGATGCTGAGGAAAAGGAAAGCGATCCAGGTGCATCGCGTTGCCTCAATATCAGCACTTTGGCGAATAATGAATAAAAGTATTTTCCATAAGTGAGCATCAAGCATGCCGGGCGGACCGGCTACCGGTAACATAAAAATCTCCAGCGACGGGGGTTCCCGGGTCAGTATGACTGACACAACCTGCTTTTTTCTGATTCCCACGCTCTGCGTGGGAATCCATACGGCATTCCAAACGAAGACTGAACCCAAAGTTCGCCAGGGACTAATTGATCGACAAAACTTGCTTTTTTCTCCATTTATCCGTACATTACGCAACCTCAGCAGGCGCGTAGCTCAGTTGGTTAGAGCACCACCTTGACATGGTGGGGGTCGTTGGTTCGAATCCAATCGCGCCTACCAAACAATTTAACGGTGTGTACTGCCTGCGCTACACACCTGATCAAGTACGATATTGAATAATCAAGTGGTCTCTCGTATGGATCACCACTGGAAAGGAAAAAAATATGCCTGTTATTACCCTCCCTGATGGTTCCAGTCGTTCGTTTGATCAGCCTGTATCGGTATATAATGTCGCTCTGGATATTGGCCCCGGTCTGGCCAGGGCTGCGCTGGCCGGTAAAATTGGTGATAATCTGGTCGATACCTCGTACCTTATTGAACAAGACGTAGCGCTCAGCCTGATTACCGATCGGGACGAAGAAGCTCTGGAAGTTATTCGTCACTCGACTGCCCACCTGCTGGCCCAGGCTGTAAAACAGCTGTTTCCGGAAGCCCAGGTGACAATTGGCCCGGTGATTGAAAACGGGTTTTACTACGATTTTGCCTACGAGCGTCAATTCACACCGGAAGACCTGAAGGCTATCGAAAAGAAGATGACCGAACTGGCGAAGGGTAACGACACGGTGACGCGCACTGTCATGGGGCGTGACGAGGCGATCGAGTTCTTTTGTAACATGGGTGAGCAATATAAAGCCGAGCTGATAGAAGCCATCCCCAGGGGTGAGGAGCTCTCGCTATACCAGCAGGGTGAGTTTATTGATCTGTGCCGTGGCCCGCATGTGCCCAACACCGGCAAGCTCAAGGCCTTCAAGCTGATGAA
>ENA-ORDP01000186-ORDP01000186.1-marine-sediment-metagenome-genome-assembly--contig:-NODE-186-length-41659-cov-10.913686_pt1 | contig 41659 bp, 44 predicted proteins | sample MGYA00248627_ERZ508539 | MGnify/ENA primary metagenome ERZ508539 (study PRJEB26208, sample SAMN05571518) | marine sediment metagenome | biome: deep sea; feature: Hydrothermal vent; material... | reverse complement strand
GCGCGTACTGAAGGTGAAGTCGATATACTGACTGACTCGAACGTTGTTTAGCCAACATTCAGGTTAGTATGGGCACTTCTAATAAAGCTCCAAAATTAAACAAGGCGGGGATCACGGTGCGTTATCTGATGTACCCCCGAGCAGGTCCCGGATCAGAAACATTCATAAAATCTGTTTCTGTCTGCTGCACTGATGACAAGAAAAGGGCCCTTGGGATAGCAAAAGAAGGGGGTGTACTCGTGGCTAAAACTTGTACAACCCGGTGCAGGAACAATTCGAGCTGGGTGAAAAGATTGGTGTGACCGCCATTGTCACCAGCTATGACTAAAGAGTCACCCTTTTGTCCCTTGAATTTGTATTCAAGTTTCTTAAAGCATTTTATGTCTTCTAATTTTAAGCACGTTATATACATGCACAGCGGCCTATGTTGTGTTATTGGGGTACAACCTATTACAATAGTTGGCTAATTCAGTCACGGACTTTCTTAGGAAGGCCAATTTACGGCAAGAAAAATTATCATCTGCTCTGATGGTGCCGGTAATAAGGTCGAGGCTAATCTTTCCGAACCACCCTGTGTTTAGTCAGGATAATCAGAAATATATGGTCACTGACAAGTTTACAGGTTCCTGCCATCGTAGTGAAGGCAGGAGCCAAGCAAGCACCCCCTAAGCCACAGATGTTGTAATCCGCGCAGGAAAGCACCTCCAAACTCGAAAACCAGTTCTTCGCAGGCATAGCCTTCATTAGCCATCTTGATACAAATACTCCTGAAAACCAATAAAGGCTTCTCATATGTCAATGGCCATTAACATCATGCAGTTGCCATGCCTCCAAACTACTCCACTGCATCACAGACTGTGTGATATTACAATTCCGGTGAATCGGGACACTTTACACTAACAAGCTCGTCGATACTTTCCTTGACATAGACGACAACATAAAATTGATGAACATTTGGAACTTCTCATCATAGTGAGAAAATATTTGCTCTTTGTATTGAATATTAACTCCTTTGCCGCTTGCCATATGTGAGCATCAATACTATCATCAAATGATGACAGTATTGATGCGCACTTGCCATTAGGAGAAAATGCTATGAGAACGACGATAAATATCGATGACCAGCTGCTCGCTGAAGCACAACGGGTTACCGGCGTGACCGAGAAGGTGGCCCTGGTGAGAGAGGGGCTGCGGGCACTGATTGAGCGTGAAAGTGCACGCAGGCTGGCTCGACTAGGGGGTACAGAACCTTTGTTGGAGCCGGTTTCCCGACGACAGTCCAAAAATTAATGATTCTGGTTGATACTTCAGTCTGGATTGATCATCTGCGTAATGGTGACGTTGCCCTTGCCAGTCTTTTAAACCAATGTCGAGTACTAATCCATCCATTTGTGATTGGTGAGCTTGCCTGCGGTAACATGCGTGATCGTCAGTCAATATTACAGTTACTCCAGGATTTGCCCATGGTGCCTGTTGCGGATAACGATGAGGTTTTATTTTTCATTGAGGAGCAGCAACTGATGGGACGAGGCATCGGTTATGTCGATGCCCATCTGCTAGCTTCAGTTGTGCTGGAGGACTCATCCAGATTATGGACTCGGGACAATCGCCTCGCAAAGATAGCCTCAGAATTGAATCTGGCCCATAAATAAAAGAGTCGGTTTACGGGTCAGGTTTTAGGTTTTACGTAAATCATAAATCGTAATCCTGGATTTTTTCCTTCCATCGATAAATCAGATCCAGCGCTTCGCGCGCCGACATCCTATCGGGGTCTAAGGCTGCAATTTCTTCAACGAAGCTGTCGGATTGTTTATCTTCATCTGCATCGATAGTGTCAAAGATGGAAAGCTGATGACCATCACTATGTTTCACCAGTTCTTTCTCAAGCTGTAGCAATTTTCTTTTTGCCATCGCAATAACTGCCTGAGGAACACCTGCAAGCGAAGCAACCTGTAGTCCATAACTCTGGCTGGCGGGGCCATCCTGTACTTCGTAGAGAAAAGTAATACTGTCATTACTCTCTACTGCGGTGAGATGCACGTTCTTTACTGTGTCAAGCTCCTCGCTGAGGCTGGTCAGTTCAAAATAATGGGTTGCGAAGAGGGTGAAAGCATGAATCCTGCCGGCCAGTTCTTCTGCGCAGGCCCAGGCTAAAGACAGTCCGTCAAAGGTGGAAGTGCCGCGACCAATTTCATCCAGTATCACCAGGCTTTCGGCAGTAGAATTACGTAATATAGTTGCCGTTTCTGTCATTTCCACCATGAAGGTTGAGCGGCCACTGGCCAGGTCATCGGATGCCCCGATACGGGTGAATATCCTGTCTATGGGGCCAATCTCTACTTTATCTGCAGGCACGTAGGAGCCGGTATAGGCGAGCAGGGCAATCAATGCGGTCTGGCGCATATAGGTGGATTTGCCACCCATGTTTGGTCCTGTGATGATCAGCATGCGGGTTTTATCGCTGAGCTCACAGTCATTAGCCACAAAAGGTTTTGAACTGCTTTGTTCTACCACCAGATGTCGCCCACCCTGGATGTGAATACCAGGGGTAGAGAGATAGCTGGGAGCAACCAGGTTGAATCTTTTGGCATTGATAGCAGCGGAGGCAATGACATCAATAGTAGCAATAGCCAGCGCAGTGGTTTGTAATAGCTGCAGATCCTGGTTGATGCGATCAAGCAAATCAGAATAGAGCTGTTTTTCCAGTGCCAGTGCGCGTTCTTTTGCGCTCAGTGCACGGTCTTCAAATTTTTTGAGTTCCGGTGTGATGAAACGTTCGACGTTTTTAAGCGTCTGGCGGCGGGTATAGTCATCGGGAACCCGTTCAGAATGCAGGCGGCTGATTTCTATGTAATAGCCGTGCACACGGTTATACTTAACTTTAAGCCCGTTAATACCGCTGCGTTCACGTTCTCGTGCCTCGAGATCCAGCAAATACTGGCCAGCATTTGTTTTCAGTGTTTGCAGTTTATCCAGGTCAGAATTAAAGCCTTGTTTAATAACGCCTCCATCGCGTAGTAAGGCGGGTGGTTCATCGACTATGGCGCCTGCAAGGTGCTCAGTTAACTGCGGATAGTGCCCAATTTGCGTTAACAGCTTGCCTGTCAGTGGGCAGTCAAGGCCTGCAAGTGCATCATGTACACCTGGTAGCTGTTTCAATGCCTGCCGTAGTGTACTTAAATCTCGGGGCCGAGCACTTCTTAAGGCGATGCGAGGCAGGACGCGCTCAACATCGCCAATATGACGAAGTATTTCATTTAGATGATCTATGTCTATTGAGTTCATCATCGTATCAATGGCTTGATGACGTTCCTGAAGCAGTGAAATATTCCGCTCAGGACTGGATAGCCAGCGTCTTAACAGGCGTGAACCCATTGAGGTCGAACAGGTATCCAGTACCGATAACAGGGTATGTTCTCTCCCACCACTGAGATTAATATCAAGCTCAAGATTTCGTCGTGATGCGGCATCGATGATGACATGACTGCCATGTCGTTCTGTTTTCAGATTGTTGATATGCGGCAGGGTGTCACCCTGAGTATCACGGGCATACTGGATGACAGCGCCTGCTGCCTGCAGGGCGGCGGGACTTTCTTCAATATCGAATGCGGCTAGAGACTGTACATTGAACTGTTTTTTCAGTGATTCTGTCGCTGTCTTTGTGTCCAGATACCAGTCAGGTATTCGCTGTAAGTTGATATTTTCCGGTAGCTTATCTGCCAGCTCATTTGCAGCGCTTTCACCTGCCAGTATTTCTGCCGGCTGTAATCGCTGAATTTCAGCGCAGAGATTCATCACATCAGGTAAATGTCTGGCGTGAAAGCGCCCCGAAGACAGTTCCAGCCAGGCAATGCCGTATCCATCCGAGACATCAGAAATCGCCATCAACAGATTTTCTTTTTTATCATCCAGCAAATTTTCATCGGTCAGTGTGCCCGGCGTAATAACACGTACGACCTTGCGTTCAACAGGGCCTTTGCTTGTGGCCGGATCCCCGATTTGTTCACAAATTGCTATGGATTCGCCTGCCCTGGTGAGGCGGGCAAGATATTGCTCGGCGGCGTGATAAGGGACGCCGCACATAGGGATGGGCTCACCGGCAGACTGTCCCCGTGCAGTCAGTGTTATATCCAGCAGTTGTGCTGCTTTCTTTGCATCGTCAAAGAACAATTCGTAGAAGTCACCCATACGGTAGAACAGCAGAATTTTCGGGTGCTCAGCTTTGATGCGCAAAAATTGCTGCATCATGGGGGTGTGAGACTGATCTGCTGCCATGTAGAGGTGCCGTTACCTGTATTTTTGTACGACAGGTGTCAGTTTTCTCAAAATTTTTCTATAGATAGCGGGGTTGGCCGCCATGATGTCTCCTGACAGCAGATGATCACGTCCGCCATCGACTTCGGATACCATGCCACCAGCTTCCTCAATCAATAAAACCCCGGCTGCAATGTCCCAGGCATTCAGGTCGAATTCCCAAAAACCGTCATAACGCCCTGCGGCAACCCATGCAAGATCCAGCGCAGCAGAACCCGCACGTCTGACGCCGCTGGTCTCCGGTAACAATGATCGAAAACAGTCTGTCCAGAGGTCCAGGTTCTTCATGTTTTTGTAGGGAAAACCTGTCGCCAGTAGTGCATATTCCATATCATTGGTTCCACTAACCCGGATGCGGCGATCATTTAATAATGCGCCTTCACCTTTTGCCGCCGTAAATAACTCATCCTTAATCGGGTCAAAGACTACAGCGACTTTGAGCACACCTTTTTCGCGCATTGCGATTGATACCGCAAATTGTGGGATACCGTGAAGGAAGTTGGTTGTGCCATCCAGTGGGTCGATAATCCATTCGAACTCATTTCCTGCGGACTTTCCGCTTTCTTCTGCAAAAATAGCATGTTCCGGATAGGCTTCTTTGATGGTATGAATGATCTCCTGTTCTGCCTTAGTGTCTACCTCTGAGACAAAGTCGGCATGGCCTTTGGCAGTGACAGTCAACCGATCCAGTTGCTCAGCATTATAAGAAATGACACGACCAGCAAGACGGGCAGCCTTGATGGCAGTATTAAGAAATGGATTCATAGTAGATTGAGCTCAGGTTTTAAAAAAACTGTTATTAAAGAAGGACGAAGTAGATATCAATTTGTTACAGTCTATTCATTATGAGTAGTACAGAAAATTTTAACATTTATTCAAACTTTCCGTGGGCGAATATACGTATTGTGCTGGTAGAAACCAGTCATCCGGGGAATATTGGTGCCGTGGCGCGGGCGATGAAGAATATGCAGCTGGAATCTCTGTATCTGGTCAGGCCGCAACAATCCCCTGACAGGCATTCAGCTGCCCGTTCTTCCGGGGCCACAGATGTGCTGAATAAAGCAGTGATATGCAATACATTGGGTGAAGCGATTTCTGATTGTCGACTGGTCATTGCTGCCAGTGCCAGGCTGCGCAGCATTCCCTGGCCTACAGCAGATGCAGTAGAAGCTGCGCACAAACTTGTTGAAAACTGTCAGCAGGCGCCGGTAGCGGTGGTATTCGGCCGGGAGGATCGCGGACTCAATAATGAAGAACTGGATCATTGTCATTTTATGACCAGGCTACCGACAAATCCGGATTTTTCATCACTGAATATTGCGGCGGCGGTTCAGGTATTTAGCTATGAAATCCGAAAATCCTTTCTTGCAGTGAAAGAACAGCGTCAGACAGGAACTCTTACAAAGACCGGTATCTCTAATGATGTGGCTGATATAGATAGACCGGCGAGCAGTAAAAACCTGATGAACCTGTTTAATCATTTTGAAGAAACATTAGTTCAGGTGCATTTTATGCCGGAACATCGAACTCGTACCCTGATGCGTAAACTTATGCGTTTTTTTTATAAGAGCCAGATAACCGAAGAGGAAGTGAATATTTTTCGTGGTATTCTCACAGAATTGCAACGACTATCGACGATAAACGGTGAATTGAAAAAATAGCAATGATGTGACACAGAAATGAAGACAATAAGAATATTACCTGTTGCGGCCCGCAGTTCTCGCAATAAGCAAGGAGTTTTTAGTGAGTTTATCACTAAGTCAGAATCTAAAGAAATTAGTTGAACAGGAATAACCTGGGAGCCTCTGATTTATTCTGGACGAGATAGCTTGCGATTTAAAATATGCAGATTTGAGCTTAAAATTGCACGTATTAGATGGCTGTTGCGAAGGTTTGCAACGAAGAAACTGGATATTATAAGCGTAAAATAAGAGTTCATGAATAGATCAGAGGTTCCCTGGGTGAAAGTTAGTCAGTGTGATGCGTATGTCAGTCCCTGAGGGTGTAAAATTTTTACAAATCAGCGATTCCCATTTATTTAAAAATGCTGGAAAGCGACTCATCGGTGTCAACACAGAAGCGAGTCTTCGTGCAGTCGTTGGTCTGGCAAGGAAGGAAGAGAACGTTACTGGAATACTGGCTACTGGAGACATCAGTCAGGATGGCAGTGTGGAAAGCTACCAGCAATTTTCCGACATAGTAAAACCACTCGGAGTCCCTGTTTACTGGATTCCAGGAAACCATGACAATTCATACTATTTTCATCACCCGGAAAATTTCCCATTATCCAGTCGTTCAGTAATAAATGCCGGTAACTGGCGTATTTTACTGCTCGATTCTGTTATTCCCGGCAAAGAATCTGGTCACCTGTCAACTTCTGAGCTGGATTACATAGAGAAGCATGCCCATGATGGCAAACGGCACACCCTGCTTGTACTGCATCATCAGCCAATTCCATGCGGTTCCTCATGGCTGGATACCATGATACTGAATAATGCCGATAACTTTTTACAGCTAATAGCAAACAAAGCTTCCATACGGGCAGTATTAAATGGACATATCCACCAGGACAGGCTGCAGGAAATTGCGGGTGTATCGTTTATCAGCACACCATCAACCTGTTTTCAATTCAAACCTGATACCGACAGGTTCTCCCTGGATACGCGCATGCCCGGTTACCGGTGCCTGATACTAAAACACGACGGAGGTATCGAAACAGAAGTCGTTAGGCTAGAGGATTATGACCTGCACATTGAGCCTGCAGTTGTGGGTTACTAAGTTTTTTCTTATCACAGAGGGCACAGAGAAAGAGACTTATTTGGCTTTTTTTCATAAAAGCCTGTTGCTCTATGTCATTGAGAGATCATCATTGGGTTTTGCTTTTAACAATGCATTTAACAGATGGTAAACCTGTGCGTGCATGAAAGAATCAAAAAATATAACAGGTACAATCATCTATAAAACGGGGGTTCCTCTGTGCCCTCTGTGGTAAAAAAGTTTTTGAACTTACCATTGTTGCCACTACAAAAAAGTAATATAATCCGCCGGCTTCGGTCTTTGGCCGAATAAAATCCAGTTAACTCCTTGCTTCACCCTGTCATTGACAAAACCGATAAGGGAAGCAATATCCGAAAGGAGAGTACATGAGACATTACGAAATAGTGTTTCTGGTCCATCCTGACCAGAGCGAACAGGTTCCAGCGATGATCGAACGTTATAAAACGCTCATCGAAGAGGCCTCCGGCAGCATCCATCGACTCGAAGACTGGGGTCGACGTCAGCTGGCATACCCCATTAAGAAGATCCACAAGGCGCATTATGTTCTGATGAATATTGAGTGCAGCCTGGAAGTCCTGCGTGAAATTGAGAATATCTTCCGTTTCAATGACGCAATTATACGTTCACTTGTGCAAAAGAAAGATAGTGCAGTGACAGAATCTTCTCATCTGATGAATGAAAAAGTCAAAGAAGAGGCGGTACCGCGCAGAGAAGAGCGTAGCAACGAATCGTCAAGCACTAATGCTGCAGCAGCAGAATCATCAACAGCTGAAGAGCCAATAAAGAAAGCGGCTGCGGAATCATCTGAGACTGAACAGGAAATAGCCGCAGACATACCGGTTGAATCGCCTGATACGGTTACTGAAGCGTCTGGCGCTGAAGAGGAAATAGCTGCGGAAGTAGCGGTCGAATCGGCTGACGATACAACTGCTGATATGCCTGATGCTACTGATACAGAAAAAAAGGAGGCTGAATAATCATGTCACGTTTTTACCGCCGTAGAAAATACTGCCGTTTCACCGCTGAAGGTATTACCGAGATCGATTACAAGGACCTGGAAATACTTAAGGCCTACATTACTGAAACAGGCAAGATTATTCCAAGTCGCAATACAGGCACCAGGCCGAAATATCAACGTCAGCTGGCAAATGCCATAAAAATTGCGCGTTTCCTCGCCCTGTTGCCTTATACAGACAACCATAATCGTTGAATACAGGACCAATCAGATGGAAATCATACTGCTTGAAAAAATACGTAACCTTGGCGATCTGGGTGCGCAAGTCTCAGTTAAACCAGGTTATGGACGTAACTATCTAATACCCCAGGGCAAAGCTGTCAGGGCAACAAAGGAAAACAAAAAAATATTTGAAAGTCGCCGCACCGAGCTTGAAGCAAATGCAATGGATGCTTTGGCTAAAGCTGAAGCACGTGCTGCTGAGTTGGAAAATGTAGCTATTGAGATTGCCCGTCGCGCTAGTGAAGAGGGTAAACTCTTTGGATCAGTAACCATTTCGGACATCATTGAAGCTGTCGCAGTAATTGGCAAGGAACTTGATAAGGTAGAAGTCAATCTTCCTGAAGGTGCTATTAAAGTTGTAGGTGAGCATATTGTTGACATTTCCTTGCACCCTGAAGTCAATCTGTCACTTAAAGTAACGGTAATTTCCGAGTCGTAGTTCTTAGCTCAGATAAAAACAAACAGAAAAAAATAGGGGTTCGTGGTATCCTGCCACGAGCCCTTTTTTGTGTCTGAGTTACCGGACAAGTCTATGCAGGGTGCAGTAAAGTCCTAAACAAAAATATCATGGATAGGCAATAAATTACTTTAATAATATATGCTAAGCTATTGTAATATATACTAATACTCTTGTCTTATAGTACCGAAAATAAACTCGCAGAGCTAAAAACACCACCTCATTCGATTGAGGCCGAGCAGTCTGTGCTGGGTGGCCTGATGCTCGATAGCAGTCGCTGGGTTGATGTTGCGGATATTCTGGTTGCCAATGATTTCTACCGCAGGGATCACCGCCTGATCTTTGTATCAATTGAAAGGCTGATTGAAGATTCCATGCCTGCGGATGTCATCACAACGCAGGAGTATCTGGATAACAGCGGTGAGCTGGAAAAAGCAGGCGGTTTATCCTATCTCGATGAACTGACTCGCAATACACCAAGTGCCGCCAACATATCGGCCTATGCGAAGATTGTGCAGGAACACTCGATAATGAGGCGTCTGCTCAATTCAGTGAACGACATCAATCAAAGTATTTTTACGCCTGAAGGCCGCTCGCCAAAGGAAATTCTGGATTTTGCCGAGCAGCAGATTTATGCCATTTCTGACGAGGGCGCAAAACATGGATCGGGTTTTGTTGCGGTAAATAAGTTACTCAAACAGGCGGTCGACCGGATAGAGGAATTATTCAAATCTGGTTCTGAACTCACCGGATTATCTACCGGCTTTGCCGACCTTGATAAATTGACCACAGGCCTGCAGGATTCAGATCTGATTATTGTTGCCGGGCGACCATCTATGGGAAAAACCTCACTGGCGATGAATATTGCAGAGAATGTAGCCGTTGGTAGTGATAAGGCGGTCGCTATTTTCAGCATGGAAATGTCAGGAGTGCAACTGGTTCGTCGTATGCTTACCTCCCTTGGACGAATTAATGCACAACGCGTTAGAACCGGAGCTTTGCAGGAAGATGACTGGTCCCGACTGACATCGGCAATTAATCTGCTGGATCAACGCAGGATTTATATCGATGATACCCCAGGGCTGAGTCCCTCTGAGCTTCGGGCACGCTGCCGGCGCCTGGCAAGCCAGAATGAGGATGGTCTGGGGCTGATCATCATCGATTATTTACAGCTGATGTCACTCGGTGGAACTACCGAAAACCGGGCTACTGAATTATCAGCAATTACCAGAAACCTGAAAACACTGGCTAAGGAAATTAATGTACCGGTAATTGCTTTATCTCAACTTAATCGAAGTCTGGAGCAACGCACAGATAAACGGCCGATAATGTCTGATTTGCGTGAATCGGGTTCGATCGAACAGGATGCTGATCTGATCATGTTCATTTACCGGGATGAAGTCTATAACGAGGAAAGTGAGAACAAAGGTATAGCCGAAATTATCATCAGCAAGCAGCGAAATGGTCCTACCGGCACGATAAAACTGACATTCTTTGGCGAATACACCAAGTTCGAAAATTTCATCAATCCAATTAGTGCTGAAGCAGCAGGCGATTATTATTAAGCGTTCCCATGACTCGGCCTATATACGCAAGTATTGATGTAGACGCACTTCAGCACAACTTCAATCAGGTAAAACGACTAAGCCCTGAATCCAGGATAATGGCTATCGTTAAGGCCGATGCGTACGGGCATGGTCTATTGCTGTGCTGTCATGCATTAAAAGAGGCTGATTCCTTTGGTTTGCTGGATCTCGGGGATGCAATTACACTGAGAAAAGGCGGCTTTTCACATCCAATATGTCTGCTGGAAGGTTTTTTTTCTAGTGATGAGATACCTCTAATCGTAGAAAATAATTTCGAGCCGGTAATTCACTCTGATTGGCAACTGGATATTTTAGATAACACTCCGCAGGAAATCGGACTCGCTGTCTGGTTAAAAATTGATACCGGCATGCATCGGCTGGGTTTTGTCCCCGAGCAGTTTAAATCGGTTTTAAAACGACTTTCGGCTATGAAGTGCATCAGGCGTGTCTCAGTGATGTCACACCTGTCTGATGCTGATCTACTTAAAAAACCGAAGACGGCTCATCAGTTGAAAGAATTTCTTACTATCACAGAAGAAGCTAGCGGCATAGATCGCAGCATAGCCAATTCTGCCGCTATTCTTGCTCATCCTGACTGCCATCTTGACTGGGTTCGGCCGGGAATCATGCTTTATGGTTCCTCACCTTTTGTAGATCTATCAGCCAGCAACCTGAATCTTAGACCTGTAATGTCTTTAAGATCTGAAATCATTTCAATAAAAGATTGCCAGAAAGACGATACCGTGGGCTACGGTAGCAGCTGGCATTGCCAACAGGACATGAAAGTTGGTGTAGTCGCCTGCGGTTATGGTGACGGTTACCCGAGACACGCGCCGTCAGGAACACCAGTGATGGTGGCAGGAAAACTGACTCAATTGATTGGCAGGGTGTCGATGGACATGATTACTGTCGATTTACGCGGAATTGATTCTGCAACAACAGGCAGCCCGGTAGAGCTTTGGGGCAGGGAAGTAGCCGTGGATACTGTGGCGAAAAGGGCTGGGACAATTTCGTATGAGCTACTTTGTGGCGTTACGGAAAGGGTAAAACGACAGGAAGTCATCCATGGCTAAGGCGAAATCACTTTATGTCTGCTCAGACTGCGGTGCACAATCCACACTATGGGCTGGGCAATGTAATCAGTGTGGCAGCTGGAACAGTTTTCAGGAAGAAGTCACCACATCGCTAGCTGGCAAGGAAGGCTCAAAGGGTTTGCGATTTGCAAGCTTTGCCGGTAAGCAGGAAATCGTTACCTTATCTGAAATCAACGCAGAAGATACCCGTCGTTTTTCCTCAACAATTAATGAACTTGACCGCGTACTGGGTGGCGGTATCGTCAATGGTTCGGTGGTTCTGATTGGGGGTGACCCGGGAATTGGGAAATCGACCCTGCTGTTGCAGTCACTGGCGAATATTAGCCAGATTATGCCTGCCCTCTATGTCTCCGGTGAGGAATCAGCACAGCAAATTGCCTCTCGATCCGAGCGCCTGGGGCTGGATGCCAGCAAATTGAAATTAATGGCGGAAAACCAGGTAGAAGCAATTATTGATGCGGCATCAAAGGTAAAACCTGCGGTAATGGTCATTGATTCCATCCAGACACTGTTTACTGATGTTCTACAATCGGCACCCGGCAGTGTTTCACAGGTACGAGAAACGGCTGCGCTGCTGGTCAGATATGCTAAACAAACCGGTATATCAGTAATACTTGTCGGTCACGTTACCAAGGATGGCGCACTGGCCGGCCCTCGTGTACTGGAACATATGGTTGATACAGTACTTTATTTTGAAGGCGACAGCGGCAGTCGTTTTCGACTTGTACGGGCAATAAAAAATCGCTTCGGACCCGTCAATGAAATCGGTGTATTTGCCATGCAGGATGATGGCCTGCATGAAATCAGTAATCCCTCAGCGATGTTTCTCGGACGCAATGAGACTTTATCGCCAGGCAGTGTAGTGCTTGCCTCCCAGGAAGGTACGCGATCCTTGCTGGTTGAAGTACAGGCTCTGGTCGACGACAGTCAGCTTTCAAATCCACGTCGCCTGTGCGTTGGTCTGGATGGATCCCGCCTGGCCATGGTGCTTGCTGTACTCCACCGTCATGCAGGTATACAGATAGGCGGGCAGGATGTTTTCGTTAATGTAGTCGGTGGTGTGCGGGTATTTGAGCCAGCCTCCGATCTTGCTGTTGCACTGGCAATTTTCTCCAGCTTTAGAGATCATACACTGACCAAGGACATGGCTGTATTTGGTGAGTTAGGATTGACGGGTGAAGTGCGTCCGGTACAGCGTGGTGACCAGCGTATTCGTGAGGCTATTAAGCTCGGTTTTAACAGTGTGATGGTTCCTGAAGGGAATATGCCGCGAAAAAAAGAAAAAGGCATACGTCTGATCCCTGTTAAGCATGTCAGAGAGATACAGGATATCTTCTAGTTCATAAATAAAAACACTTAATTCTCATTGAGGAGCCACATGATACGTAAATGTCTTTTTCCGGCTGCGGGGTATGGTACTCGTTTTTTACCGGCAACCAAGGCCATGCCAAAAGAAATGATGCCTATACTCGATAAACCGCTCATTCAATATGGCGTAGAAGAGTCACTGGCAGCCGGCATGCAGCAGATAGCTATTGTAACGGGTCGTAGCAAGCGCGCGATTGAAGATCATTTTGATATCAGCTATGAGCTGGAGCATCAGATCAGTGGTACATCGAAAGAAAACAAACTGACGGGTATCAGGCATCTAATCGATCATTGTACCTTCTCCTACACTCGGCAATTGGAAATGAAGGGGTTGGGACACGCTATTCTGACAGGTGAAACCCTTATTGGCGATGAACCCTTTGGCGTCATTCTGGCAGACGATTTGTGTGTAGGTAATCCTGAACCTGTCATGTCGCAAATGCTTAGCCTTTATAAAAAACAAACGGCTTGCATTATTGCTATTGAAGAAGTTCCTATGTCAGAAGTTCACAAATACGGTGTTATAGACGGAGAAGAACTGGAAGAAGGCGTGTACAAAGTGAACGGAATGGTCGAAAAACCATCAGTTGAAGAGACACCTGGCAACCTGGCCATAATCGGACGTTATATTCTGATACCTGAAATTTTTGATACCTTGCGAGAAACAAAACCAGGTAAGGGTGGGGAACTACAGATAACTGATGCATTACATACGCTTGCAAAGCAGGGAAAGGTTCTGGCACTAAAATTTAACGGCATGCGCTATGACTGTGGCAGTGTGCATGGTTTTGTTGATGCGACAAATTATTTTTTCAAATTGCGTAAAGGATCCTGATTATCAAGCATTGTCTATTGACATCAACAGGTTCGAATTTATTGGGGAGTCCTTAAGGTGACTTTTTCTTAAAATAATTAATTAACCCACGTGTTGACTGACCGTGCGTTTTGACAGGTACACTGTCTTCCAGTTCATCGTAGATTATCCTGGCAAGTTTTTTGCCCAGCTCGACCCCCCATTGATCGAATGAATTGATATCCCAGATCACGCCCTGCACGAAAATTTTATGCTCATACATGGCAATCAGGGCACCAAGATTCCAGGGTGTCAATTTTTGATAGAACAGGGTGTTGGTAGGCTGGTTGCCGGGAAAGACTTTATGTGGAAGAATTTCCTCTATTTTTTTCTCGCTCAGTCCGGATTTTTCCAGTGTGGCCCTGGCCTCAGCTCTGGTTTTTCCTCTGACCAGTGCCTCCGTCTGTGCGAGGAAATTGGCAATCAACAGGCGATGATGTATGCCAATATTGTTCAATGATTCAACTGGGGCGATAAAGTCAACCGGAATCAGACGAGTACCCTGATGCAATAGCTGAAAATAGGCATGCTGGCCGTTGGTTCCGGTCGTACCCCATATAATCGGGCCGGTACTGTAATCGACTTCTTCCCCACCTTTCGTAACATGCTTGCCGTTGCTTTCCATATCCGCCTGCTGAAGGTAGGCCGGAAGGTACTGGAGATACTGATCATACGGAATTATCGCCTGTGTATCGGCACCAAAAAAATTATTGTACCAGATGCCCAGTAATGCCAGAATGACAGGGATATTTCTCTCCAGCGGAACCTCCCTGAAATGTTTGTCCATCGAATTCGCGCCAGCGAGAAGTTCGGAGAACCTGTCAAAACCGACTGCCAGAGCAATCGATAAACCAATCGCTGACCACAGGGAATAGCGTCCACCTACCCAATCCCAGAATTCAAATATATTTTTCTCAGTAATACCGAAAGCCGTTGCGGCCGGGATATTACTGGAGACGGCAATAAAATGTTTTGACAGGGCGGTCTGATTAGCCCCTGATTGCAAAAACCAGTCTCGGGCGCTGTGGGCATTGGTCAGTGTTTCCCAGGTTGTGAATGTTTTTGATGAAATAATAAACAGTGTAGTTTCCGGGTTAAGTTTTTTCAGTGTTTCAGCAATATCGGCATCATCAACATTGGATACAAAATGGATATCAAGATCTTTCTGATAAAACTTCAGGGCATTAACCACCATATGAGGACCAAGATCTGAACCCCCTATGCCAATATTCACTATCGAGGTGAAAGTTTTACCGGTGTGCCCGGTGTTTTCACCATTATGCACAGCGTCACAAAACCTTTTCATTTTCTCTAATTCTGCCCGAATTTCAGGCATCACATCATCGCCGCTTGCAATGATGAAAGGCTTATCTATATCACTTCTTAAAGCGGTGTGAAGAACTTCCCGGTCTTCTGTGGTATTGATCTTTTCGCCCTTGAACATGCTATCAATTGCTTCGGGGACACAACACTCCCTGGCCAGCTCTGTTAACAGCTGTATAGTTTTCAGGTTGATCCGATTCTTGGAGTAATCCAGAAATAGAGAATCCAGTGTAATCGAAAATTCTTCGAAGCGATTTGGCTGGCTTGCGAACAGTTCACGCATGTGGAGACTGGAAATCTCATCATAATGAGCCTGAAGTTTTTTCCATACGGGCAGGTTGGTGAGTCGTGGGGAACTTTTGGTCATTTAGTGATTTTATAGTAAACGTGAGGGTATTGAAATTTGTTTTGAGTCTGCCTTGACGTGATAATGGATGTAGGGGCGAATTCATTCGCACAGCAAGACTCCTTTAAACACCTTGTGCGAATGAATTCGCACCTACAAAAATCTCTATGGTTGTTAAAAATACCAGGCAAGGCGTGCGAACAGGGTGTTTGCCGGTGCCAGAGTCAGTTCTTTGTCTCTAAGCGCCTCAATGCCACCGAATTCGGTTCCATCTTCTCCCATTGGTATGTTAATACCTGCGAGAAGGTCAAAATTCTGTGTCAGACTATAGGTACCGGAAAACTGCAACAGTCCGCTGCGATCACCGATATTGATGAAAAGTGTTGGTGTCAGACTAAACAAAGGTGTCAGCTCTAGCAGGGCACCTGTTGCCAGGTAGTAACGCCCAATAGTAAACAGCTCACCCCGTAGCAGGCGTGAAAACAGAGCTTCATTTTCTGTAATTTCACTGGCAGTATAGCGTTTGCCCCTCAGGCCGAATCCATTATAGAAGAACTCTACGAAACCGCTTAGATTCAAGCCTCGCAGCACTGTAGAATAGTTATAATTTGTTTCAAAAGACCAGATATTTCCTTTATTCGTCAGTGACAGTGAGATACTGGCATTGATGACATTCTTATGCCATTCACCTGTATAAGCACTACCAAGAATCGTATCACCGTAGTTTCTTGCAAGCAGTAAATCGATCTCATTTCCGGATATCAACCAGTGAAATTTCCCGGCCAGGGCAGATTTGTCACTGGCAACATCTCCAGTAGCAAGGTCGCGGCGTGGAATGTACAAAGCCTGTAAATCGCTGCCTGAACTGGACAGGCCCTGAAAATAAAGCATGTCTTCGCCACGTTTGTATTCTTTATCTATTGCAGCGGGTGCAAATGGATTAAAAAGATCCAGCGGGTTATAGACCATGCCATTGCCCCAGCTGATGGCCTGCCGACCCACACGGGTAACAAAGCTTTCACTTGAGTAAGAAACAGCAAGCCTGTCGATGCGTTGATATACCAGTGAAGTCTCGTTGTCAGAGATAATACTGGACAAGTCGAACAACTGCCTCTGATCGCTTGCGAGTGTTGTACAACCAAACCCGGCCAGGCCTGCTCGTATGAAACAGTTGTTCAGATCCGGCGAGTAGAGGCCATTGAGTTCATAGTCCAGCTGGCCATCCCAGGAACCAGAATGGGTCATGATTTTTAATCTCAGATTACCCAGTGACTCCTGGTATGGGTCAGCTTCTGTGGCTAATACCGAGTCATCAGGAAAGTCCGAGTAAGTATAAAAATACTTTACGTGCCCGCCAAAAGTCGTCTCAGCTGTAGCAGTGGAAGCCATACTGGTCAGGAGAAGTATAAGAAGGTATTTTAAAAAAACTTTTTGATCTTTAACTTTCAACTGATTCGTCACCCACTATCCTGCCATCATGCAATCTCACCAGGCGTTTGGCGAATTTCATGACGCCTTCGTCATGGGTGGAAATGATGAAAGTCGTTCTGCTGTTGCTGTTTAGCTCCCGCATCAGTTCCATTAAGTTGTCTGAGTTGGCTGAGTCCAGGTTGGCGGTTGGCTCGTCAGCCAGGATGAGTTCAGGCCTGCTGACGATTGCTCGTGCCACGGCGACACGTTGCTGCTGCCCACCGGATAATTCAGCAGGACGGCGATTCTCCATGCGGGATAGACCTACCTGATCCAGTATCTCTAAGGCTTGAGAGCGGCGGTGCTTTTCCTCTATTCCCTGTAACTGCATGACAAATTCTACATTTTCACGGGCACTTAATACAGGTATCAGGTTGTAGGCCTGGAAAACAAAACCGATATGATGCAGACGAAGATCTGCTCGCTGCAGCGCTGTCATGGTATCCAGTCGCTGCCCGGCGACCGTGATTTCGCCTGCAGTGGGCTGGTCGAGTCCACCGACCATGTTCAGCAGGGTCGTTTTGCCGGAACCAGATGGTCCTGACAGGCAGACAAACTCACCAGAAAGTATTTCAATATCGATGCCAGTCAGGGCATTAACCGATAGATTGCCCTGTTTGAATACCTTGTCCAGGTGGTGACATTCCACTGCTGTATTTTTCATTGCCAAACTCTCGTGATTGCTTCTATAGGCACCTTGCGCGAGGCGCGCCATGCCGGAAACAGGCTTGCCAGTAACCCCAGCACGAGTACGACTGCGTTGGCCAGTACCACATCATAGGTTTTAACTGCCGGCACAAGGGTACTGCTCATACCGGCCCATTCCAGCCCGCTGGCGACGGCGGATACATCAATACCATTCTTTAGTGGAAGAATAGTCAGCCAGCTCAGAACATTGCCTGCAGTCAGGCCTATCAGTAGCATGGCAATCGATTCAATCAAAATCATCAGCAGGATGTAGGAAGGTTTCATACCCAGTGCCTGTATAAGGCCGATCTCACGTGTACGCTCGAATACGGCCATCATCAAAGTGTTGACCAGGCCAAAAGAGAGGGCCAGGAAAATAACAATAAACCAGATCAGTACAAAGCCATCCATGACACCGAGTAGTGACCCCAAATACGGGTCGAGTTGCAACCATGTTTGTACATCCGCATAGCTAGCTGCGGATCGTGTTTTTTCTAACAGGCTGTCCAGATTACGATAATCCTGACCCAGCAGTGATATTTCCGAAACACCCGGGCCGGATTTCAGAAGTTCCCGCACGGTTTCGATGCCGGCAAACACATAAGCCGTTTCTGTTGCCTGTAGACTGGTTTCAAATATCCCGCCAATACGAAAACCACGCTCGGTGATATTATTGTCCGGATCCTGACTCATCAGTACGACCCGTCTATTTAAACGGGTCTCCAGTCGTTCGACCAACTTCTTACCCAGCAACAGTCTGTTATCATTTACCGAACTGAGATAGCTGCCTTGCGTGATACTTTCAGCAATAAATGAAAGGCCACGCTCCCTGGCAGGATCAATTCCCACAAGGGTGACCGCATACACATCCCGCTCACTGCGAATGACAGCCGGCACTCTTATACGTTCTGACCAGGCGACAACCTCGTCTGATGCAAGAAGTTTCTGCAGGGCAGGGGATTTGTTTAGTGGTGGTAAAAGATATTCTATCGATGGGTCATCCATATATCCCGGTGCATGGATCTGGATATGGCCAGACAGGGTTTCGATGGAACTGTCGATCATCTGGTCGACCATGCCGCGCATTAAGGCCGTCATCCAGATCATTCCCCAGATACCAAGGCTAATCGCTGACAGCATGATAATACTGCGCCGGCGATTTCGCCACAGGTTGCGCCAGGCAATACGGCTGATCATCAACCAGGGAGTCCTGGATGTATGCATCATCTTATGCTGCCTGCATGGCCTGGACAGGATTAAGTTTTCGCATGTGCCAGATGGGATAGAGTGACGACAACACACTGGCAAGAAAAACTGCCAGGGGTCCGGGAATCACGGTACGCAATGAGACCTCCGGCAGTATTAATGGTGGCAGGTTGAAACGTGCGGACATCTCCTCCATACCGGGGTAGCTAATGCCTGTTTTTGAAAAATAGAATGTCAGTAGCGAACCGGCAACAATGCCGATAACCATGCCCGTCAGTGCAAGTAGTGTAGATTCAGTAAGAATAATTCTACCCAGTTTGCTATGCCTGACACCGAGAGCCAGCAGGATGCCAAACTCGTGGGTGCGTTCAAGTACAGACATCAAAATGGTATTTAGCATGCTGAAGGCAACAAGAATAATCAGCACAGCATACATGAACCATGCACTGAAGAAATCTGCTTCGATAACCTGTTTAAGTCCTGGCAGCAATGTTTCCCAGTCTAGCAGTACGAGTTTGTCACGGTCTTTTATCAGAGTAGAAATAGCCTTCTTATACTGTTCCTCCCTGTCACGCTGCCCACCGATGATAATGCTGTGGGCATCATTGCCCATGGAAAAAATCTGACGAAAGCTATTCAGTGGAATAGCAATTATCTGCCGGTCAATATCGCGGTTTCCGGTATTGAATATGCCCACTACGGGCAGCACTGCTGCGGCCATCGAACCATCACGCCCACTGCCTAGCAATGTCAGTTCATCGCCTGCAGCGAGTTTTAAATTTCGTGCCAGGGTGCTGCCAATAACGGCTTCATTTGCGCTGGCCGAGGATAGATAACGACCTGACGAGATTAGTCCCGGTATGGTAGATATCAGCTGCTCATAATACGGTTCAACTCCAGAGATTTGTACACCGAGTGTGCGCTTCTCGGAGGAAACAAGTGCGAAACCGTATGCCCTGGGTGAGACAGCTTCCAGGTCAATGGTCTTTCTAATTTGTACTGCCAGCTGGTCTGCTTCCGGGATAGAGCGATACATCTGAGGATCATCAAGATAGCCTGCAACTTGCACCTGCATCTGGCCGCTGACAAGGGCGAGTGAATTATCTATCATCATGCGGTATTGACCAAGTTGTAGACCCAGCATAAACACCAGCAGGACATCCGCGAAAACCATTGCGCTTATTGTTAGTAGCGTTCGGCGAGGGTGGCGCCAGATATTCCTCCATGCGAGAGTGTATGTTGTACTGGTCATAGAGCCGACTTACCAATATATATATTCATATCTCCATAGGTTGGTGTTGATGAATGAGGCCCAACATAGATAATAATCAGGTACAGATTGTTGGGCTTCATTCTTTAGCCCGACCTACAAAAGAATTGTACGATGCTTTTCATTTTCTTGGATTACGTAAATTCGACAGAGTAAAAATGTAATCCGGAATATTGCGGTCAAAATCAAGCACATTTATACTTATTTCAGTCCATTCATCTTTCTTTTCAGTATTTGTCATACGTTGCCGAACTGCAAACATACGTCCGCTCATCTCTTTAATTACCAGTGTTTTCAGGCTCTTCACCAGTTTCATATCCTGATCAAGAAATTCATGTTCCAGCTCAACGAAATCATCGCGTATATAAGCAATTTCCTTTCCCCAGACGATGGCTGATTCTTCAAGAGGAATCGATTCAATGACATAAATGTCATGTCCGCCTACAGTGTAAGTACGAAGTAGTGTATGTGTATACTTATCAACGATCTCATCTGTACGTGAGACATCCTTGTTGGAGAAATCAGAACCCATCCAGCTCTGACCCATCATGCTGGAGGGTATACGTATCACCCGGTTTATTTTTGGTGCAAAGCTCCAGACTTTATTATCATCGAGAACCAGAGTAGCATTACCCTTGTCACGCGGCGGAGCAGTCACGCGGATCAGTGTTTTTTTTCCACCACTGGACCAGCCCTGTAATGACATCTTTCTCTCCCAGTCCGGACGATGAATGGTCATTGTCATTTCAGAGTAGGAGCTTAATCCTCGATAATGTTCAATAGCCTGCTTTATAATGTCTCTGGCCTGTTCTTCTGGATCACTAATGGCAGGATCCGGGTAGAAACTGGTGAGAATCAATGTCAGCAGCAGGATAGGGTATACATCTACTCTTGAAATAAATAATTTAAATGGCAAGCTCTTAATCTCCTGATAAGAGTTTTAAGGGATAATTCGTCGCCTGAAAGGCTGACATATATTAATGACAGGATGCCTATTAATACTTTATTATAATAGACAGATAAAGGGTTATTTATTCGCAGGAGACAGTTATGAAACGAAAAATTTTATCAGCCGTAGCAATTTCATCAGTCCTTATTATTGGAGGCTGTACTTCAGAACCGACAAAACAGGATGCAGGCATGGTTATCGGTGGTTTGTTGGGTGGTGTACTGGGATCTCAGATAGGCCATGGTAAAGGCACGACAGCGGCTATAATCGTAGGCACAATGTTAGGCGCAGGGATCGGTGGTTCGGTCGGAAAATCAATGGACGATACGGATCGCCTGAAGGTCAATCATGCACTGGAAACAGTACGCACTGGTGTACCTAGTAGATGGACAAACCCGGACTCGGGTAATGCTTATTCTGTAATTCCAACAAAGACCTATGAAACGACATCAGGTCCATGCAGGGAATATACAATCGATGCCATAGTTGGTGGTAAAACTGAAAATATCTATGGCACCGCCTGCCGGCAGGCTGATGGAAGCTGGAAGACCAGGTAGTTCAGAGGGCCTGGGTGTCTCCCCATCCATACAACATTGCGCGAGGATCTGGTGTTCGCACAGGCCATTACGATTGAAAACTGCCTCACAACAAGGAACCCTACAGCCTTGTTGACTTACCTAAACAACAATCGGCTATCGATATAACCTGTTTCCCAGATACCGACTACAGAGCATGTTATCAGTCGCGCACACCAGAGATACACGCGACGCGTTCCGTAATATGATGTCGGCAACTACTGTCCAGCCTGAAGACCTGGAAGGCAGCGATTATCGAATTAAAAGGACCGGGCGAACCACGATCCGGTGCTTATCAGCTGAGAAATGAATATTGCCAGCTGGTAGAATTGCCATAAGCACACAACTGACCGCAGGAATATTCATGGATAAAGATATCGGTCTTTTAGTCGTTCTTATGGAAAGACTGGAGAAACAGCGGTTACCAAGAATTCTTTCATTAAAAGAGAAGGTGGATAGGGGCGAGGCGCTTGATGAATCTGATCTGGATTTTCTGGAAAAGGTGATATCGGATGCAAAAAAAGCGATACCATTGATTGGCAGACATAAGGAATACCAGGAGCTAGCGTCAAAACTAGTGGGACTTTACGCTGAAATTACGGAAAAAGACCTGCAATTAGAAAAAAGGACTTAATACATATCGCGTCTTAATGATATCCATATAGGAGCACCGCTCTCTGCGTGATTTTTTCAGAAGCTAACAATATTATGAAAAAGAATCGTGCCGGGACAATGCTCCTACGAATTAAATAAGGGGGTCTCAAAAAAAGATATAATTCTATTTTTTCAACTTCCTGATCTTCTCAAGTATCTCAGGCGCATCCCATTCACGCCCACCTATCGCCTGATAGATAATTCTCCCTTGCGGGTCAATGACATAGGTCGAGGGCAGGCCGCGTACATGCCATTCTCTGGAAACACTATATTCAGCTATATATACCTGAGTGGTAACATCTGAAATAACTCTTGGAGTGAGAAATGAAAAGAATATCCGAACAAGCCATAATAGAGAAAATTAAGCAGCGTGAAATATTTCTGGAACTATCGAGGGTGGTGCTTTCAGTCTCAAAATTGAAAAATATGAACCTGCTTTATGTGCTGCCACACACAACGGCGGGAATTTACAATCAGATATCGAGAGATATTGTCTACTCTCCCAGAAAGAGCGTTATTATGAGGAAGATCCTTTTACAGGTAATTTTATCTAGCAGCAGGCGATCACTTTGATCGCTCATGATTCTCGCTATGAAAATGACTTAAACCGTAATCTAAAAGATTGCTATGGTCTGTACGATAATGTTCTGGTACTGGCGACCGAAGTGAAAAAGGTATACATGAATGAGCCTCTGATCAATTCGCGAACTCGTATCTCACGCCTAAATTATAGAGTCAAAATGTCCATCCAAGAACATTACTCATCACTGACCAGCGTGGTTTTTTTTCCTTCGGATTTTTTCCCAGTATCCAGTGGTTATAAATCTTTTGTAGCTGACCATTATCCTTTTTTAGCTGCAACCAGGTGTTTATGAACTGGACATAATCCAGTTGTCCTTTTGGTAGAGCTAGTCCTGTTGGAGTTTTTAGTTTCAGACCTTTAGGTACTACAACACCATATTCAGGATATAACATAGCCCACGCTGATCCAGTTTCAGCTGAATAAATGAAGGCATCAAGATTTTTGTATTCACCCTTAAAAAATTTTCTTGGACTCTTAATAACTGTCAGTTTTGCGTTGGGGAATATTTTCTGCATTGAATTTTTATAATACGGATTATCTGGAATCCCCAGATTCAGATTTTCCATCCTATTAATGGCAGCAACGCTGGAGAACTCGTCTCTTCTAGCATCAAGCATCATTAGTGCAACTGTGTGATGTATATAGGAGTTGCTAAAGTCAACACGTAATGCTCGTTTTGGGGTTATTGCTATACCACCAATAATGATATCCAGACTGCCGTCAATTAATAACTGAGGAACCTTTTTACGATCTTTAAGTTTTGTGAGTTCAATGGTTAAGCCTATATCCCTAGCAAGTGTGTGTACTAAATCCATGTCAAAACCCACTATTTCGTCATGGTCATTACGGAATGCAAAGGGAAGCGCGTTGGAAAAATATCCAATGCGGATAGAACCACGTTCATTAATTATATCGAGACGTGGCCGGGCCTGGTTTTGCGGGCTGAGTGGCATGGGTTTTGTAATGTTCTTTACCTTTACAGCCTGTCCCATGAGGCGCATGCCTTCAAATGTCCTGACACCGGTATATTCGTAGGGAATCATATATGTTAATGCCACACCTAGCAGCATCATAACGCCTGCAGTCACGACAAGATGTAAACCAATAGCTTGCACCAGTCGACGCCAGCTCAAGCACTTTAATACCGCAGCGGCAACCAGCAGCGTCACAACAAAGCCGTGTAGCGCTGCCAGAGCAGTAGCGACGCGCGCAGTAACTACACTGCCCAGGAGGTACAGCTGAAACATATCAGCAGGTAGATTGAAATAGTCAAGTAAAAAGGGGATGGCTACTGTCATACTGCCAAAGGCTGTCATGGCCCCCATGACGATAAATGATGGGTATTGTTCCACCCCTAATGGTGAACCAACATACCAGGCAGCGAACAGAATAAAGCCAAGTCCCAGTAATGTGCCCGTACTGGGAAAGCTATAGGCGGTAGGCACTAGCACATCGACAGTAGATGAGGTTTCATCACTATCCATATTGTGACTAACTAGCATTTCTTTACAGCGTTCGGCAATCATGGGTAAAACCACTAACACAGTACCCGTAGCCAGTGCAGTAACCATGGCCTCACCTGCAACCGACATCAGTTCGCGGTAGGAAAAAGGCGTAGCCCAATGAACGATCAGGGGTAGCAGCACAAAACCCAGTAGAGAAGCGGCGGCCAGATATACCCACAAAAACACTTGCAGGCGCTCCAGTTCTTCGGGTTGTAAAATGCCGGCAGCAGAAGCAGCAATCGCAAAAATACCCAGTGGTGCTAATTTTGCTACAAATGAAGCAACACGCATCAAACTATCAGCAATATTGTTGGTAACACCCAGTAATGCTTCTTTGGCATTTACATTAATCAACGCTATACCCATTAGCAGAGAAAACAGAACGACTGCAGGAACAATGGTGTTAGCAAGGGAAGAAAATACGTTTGATGGAATATATAATTTAAGAAAATCAAATTTTGCTGCCTCAGGCACCAGGCTGGAGCTGAAAAATCCTGAAGAAACCCAATCGGGATAAGCAAGCGGTAAAAATACAAGTGTTAGCATAACAGCCAACCACATGATAAGAATTACTTTTACCGCTCGGATACCAATGCTGGTAGCCGTTTTGTTATCAAGCCGACCCAGGCCTCCTATAATGGAGACCAGTACATATGGCAATACAGTCATTTGAAGCAGACGGATATAGGCATTGCCGATGATTTCCAGCTTGCCTGCCGGTTCACCCACGAATACTCCGGCCAGTATTCCAAAAAACAGTGCCAGAATTACGCGTTGAAAGGGACTGAGTTTATTATAATAATTTATTGCGGACATTCTGTGCTCGATTTTCTAATTAGACGTTATTTCATACTCATAGTAGGACCCCCTGATAAAATATACTTTTAAACAGGTGGTGCTGATGATATAAAAAATATTGGGTAGACGACACTAATTTGCGAGTAATATCTTTATTATTTTTATTAATATCGGTGCCACTGGATTCCGACGTTTTCAGGAATGGCGAATTACTGGGGCAGCAGTTTTTGTGAAAATTTCAGTTGTCCGGCTCAAGAAATCTCAGGCATTCTGGTTCTAACATCTCACGGACTTTATCAAGTATCCGTTGCTCCTGTTCCTTTGTCATAATCTCGTGATGCTTATCGACCTTATCCTGACGAATAAATTTCCCGGGTTTAAACAATGGGATTCCGCTGTCATCCTGACTGGAGAATTTCCTTAGCCTGCACAACAGGATAATTCTTTTATATCCTTGTAAAAGGTTTGTGCCGTTAATTTCAGTCCTTCCACCATGGTCAGGTAAGGGAAGAGTTGATCGGCCAGTTCTTCAATGGTCATGTGATTACGGATCGCAAGGGCAGCGGTCTGAATAATTTCTCCGCCTTCCTTTGCCAATACCTGACAACCGACAATCTGCCCACTGTCTTTTTCTGCTACCAGTTTAATGAATCCGCGCGTATCCATGTTGGCCAGGGCACGAGGTATATTTTCCAGCCCAAGCTTCCGGCTCTCAACGTCCAGTCCATGGTTTTTTGCCTGTCGCTCATCCAGACCGACCGTAGCAACCTGTGGATCAGTGAACACTACCGCCGGCATGGTGGACAAATCGAGAGCCTTGTCACCATCAGTCATGTTGATGGCTGCACGAGTGCCGGCAGCCGCCGCAACATAAACATACTGTGGTTGATTGGTGCAGTCACCGGCCGCATAAATATGTTTTACATTTGTCCGCATGTGATCATCAATGAGAATATTGCTGTTGTTGCTAGTTTCTACTCCTGCATTTTCCAGCGCCAGAGTATCGGCATTTGACTGGCGACCGGTTGCAACCAGTAACCGGTCACAAACTACATCACCTTTTTCAGTGCTTACGGTAAAAGCCTTGCCATCATGATGGATAGCATCGGGTACGGTATGTAATTCAATATTTATGCCTTCATCTTCAAAAGCTGTCTTAAGGTCATCGCCTATTTCCGGATCCTCTTTTGACAACAAGGTACTGCGGGCCATTACTGTGACTTTAGAGCGAAGATTATGAAATGCCTGTGCCAGTTCCAGCGCTAAGACTGACCCCCCCAGTATTACAAGGTGATCAGGTATTGTTTCGGCTATCAGAGCTTCAGTTGATGTCCAGTAGGGGGTATGGCTCAGTCCATCAATCGCTGGAATCATCGGTCGCGCACCAACAGCGAGTAAAAAACGATCGGCAAGTATCTCTTTTTCTGACCCGTCGTTTTTTGCAACTATCAGCGTGCTGGCATCTTTAAAGCTAGCCATGCCTCGTACAAGATTAATACCGGGATTGTTCTCGATGATACTTTCATATTTATCATGACGCAGCGTTTCAACCATTTTCTGTTGCTGCGCCACCATCTGTTTGCGATTGATGTCGGGAACATTAAATGGGATACCTGCAAAATTGTGATGTGCCTGTATGTGGGCAATATTGGCACCACGAATAAGTATCTTTGATGGTACACAACCGATATTGACACAGGTTCCACCGATCACATCACCCCCTTCAATAATGGTCACGCGTGCACCACGTTCGACAGCCTTAATAGCAGCGGCAAATGCCCCTGAGCCACTACCAACTATGACAATGTGCAGGCTTTTATCATCAGGTAATTTAGTCATGCGAGCACCTCCATTGAGTCATGGTCAAGGCCTCGATTACAGTATTTTAGTGTGATGGTTTTCATTGCCTGCATACCGGGTGACTATTTCTTTACTGTCGCGGGATAACCGGCATTGGTAGTCGCCTTGATTAATTCTTCTATATTGGTTTTAGCTGGATCGAAGGTAACAGTGGCAGTTTTTGTATCAAAACTCGCTTTAGCTTCGATGACACCATCGACTTTATTTAATGCTTTACGAATGGTGATTGGACAAAAGTTACAGGTCATGTTGGGTATGTCCAGCACCACTGTTTGGGGTTCGGCAGCGTAAACAGTGTTGATACTTGCCAGTAGAGACAGTACCAGGAAGATGGGCAGTGTTATTCGTTTAAGCATGTTTAATTCCTCATAAATAAATTTCTATCATCCACTATTCAAAGAAAATAGTGCCGTAATAGGGGAAGGTAAGAAGCGCGACCAGAATTACGGTGACAACCCAGAAAATAATGCGTTGGTTGCGCAGTGTGCCGGGGATGGCGCAGACAGCTCCAGGCTTGCAACTTCTCGGCACCAGATATAGTTTGCGAAATGCCAGGAACAGAAATAACAGAGTTATGCCAATAAAATAGGGCCGATAGGGCGTAAGTGCTGTCAGACTGCTGACCCAGGCGCCACCGATACCCAGTGATAAAAGAACCAGCGGGCCGATGCAGCACAGAGATGCACCGATGGTGGCAGCGGCTGCAGTGACCATGGTTGCCATGCCGGTCTTCGGTGCTGAGTCGGGCATGGTTTCTGAAGTTGTATCAGAAACTACGTCCGGTGTTGTGGTAGGTGTTTGTTCAGTCATTGTGTCTCTGCCATCAAAAAGCTAATACAACTGTAAACCCTGTACGTGGGTACAGAGTCAAGGATGTTCTAAAAAAGTATTATGATTTACGTCTATGTTTTACGTAACCTGGTAGACAGGAATTCAAATCGGACTATTTCTCTGCCAGTGTTTCAACAATGGGGCAATGACTAGTGTCGCCATCACACTGGCAGGCCTGGATTAGGGTATCCAGCGTTTCTTGCAGGTTCTGGAGATCCTTGATTTGCTGATCAATGATGGTTCGTTTTTCTTCGGCGCGGTGTCGGACATCATCACAATGTCCGTCACCCAGTTCCAATAGTTCCGTTATCTCCTGCAGACTAAAACCCAGTTGCTGCGCTCGCTTAATAAAACGAATACGATCAACTGTATCAGATGGATAGATTCGATAACCTTCTACTGGTTTAGCAGGTTCGACAAGTATGCCAATACGCTGGTAGTAGCGTATGGTTTCCACATTTACACCGGCATTCTGGGCGATATGACCAATCGTGAGAGGTTTATTCATATATCATCACCAATATTAATTCCAGTAGTATTATACCGTTGTTAAGTACAGACTTTAAGTAACAGGAAAAGTTTCAGATACCGATTGACCTGGAGCCATCTCCATGGTGTAGGCTTTCATCAAAATATTGATTTTTGAAATCTCATAGAGTAGAGGGTTATGAGTATAAAAGTAGAGGTGTTTTCGTCTCCCGGCTGCAGCAAGTGCGGCAAAGCAAAGTATGTGCTGGAAGATATTGCTAAGGAAATCGGAGGTAACAGGATCGACTGGCATGAAGTAAACATCCTTGACGAGATAGATTATGCGGTCCAGCTAGGGGTATTATCTACGCCATCGATTGCCATTGATGGTGTTTTGATTTTTACAAGCTTACCCTCGGAAAAAAGACTGCACAGTGAATTGTTAAAAAGATTAAATGATGAAAGGCAGGAGTAGGGTGCATGACCGATATACTACTTATCACAGCAGCTTTGCTGGGCTGGCTGGTCTATTCCTGGCACATGGAGCATGGGCTGGTTGGAATCTTTACAGAGCCTTGATTTTAACAGGCCTGTATTTGAAACAATGAATATTTCTTTTTTATTGTGTACTGACCGTATATGGAAATTATAATATATGGTTGACGTTATATATGGAATAACATATATTACGTACTATGAGCATTGAATCAGAACAATTCTTTAACGCACTTTCTCATCCGCTGCGCTTACGTTCGCTACTGCTGTTGCAGGCGGAAGGGGAGTTGTGTGTCTGCGAGCTTATTTATGCTCTCGGGGTTTCGCAACCAATGATTTCCCGTCATCTTGCTCATCTCCGTGAATGGCAAATAGTTAGTGACCGCCGACAGGGATTATGGGTCTACTACCGTTTGAGCGACGAGTTACCCGAATGGATGATGCAGGTACTGGCTGTCACAGCAAAGGGGGTTGCTGGCGAGTTACCGTATGACGAAGACCGAACCACTCTGACAGATATGCCAAGCCGCCCAAGTGCTGCGTGCTGTGCATAAACTTATTAAATACTTCCACTGCGCGCCTCGGCGACCTCTGCGGTTAACGAACTTTCTTTCTGCTAAAACCTGGATTTGATATGAACATTCTATTTCTTTGTACCGGCAATTCCTGTCGCTCACAGATGGCTGAAGGTTGGGGCAAACAGTATGCTCCCACAGGTTGGAAAATCACCTCTGCGGGTATTGAGGAGCATGGCAAGAACCTGCATACCATCAAGGTTATGGCAGAAGCAGGTATTAATATTTCGAATCAGAAATCTACTCGCCTGACTGATGAAATGCTTAATCAGGCCGATCTGGTGATTACCGTCTGCGGTCATGCGGATGAACATTGCCCGGTTCTGCCTGCAGGAACCCGCAAGCAGCACTGGCCTTTAGATGATCCGGCAAAGGCAAGCGGTACAGTAGATGAAATCCTTGATGTTTTTCGAGCTACGCGTGATGAAATTCACCAGCGTGTAAAAGATTTAATTGCCAGGAAGTATCCGTAGAACCTGAAGGTGTGGCATGAACGTACAATGTGAAACAACGGTAAATAAAGCAGAAGATGCTGAAATGGGGCTGTTTGAACGATACCTCACTGCCTGGGTATTCCTGTGTATAGTCATTGGTATCCTGCTTGGACATTTTTTTATTGATACTTTCTATGTAATAGGTAGCCTCGAGATTGCTAAAGTCAATCTTCCTGTCGCTGTGCTGGTCTGGCTGATGATCACCCCTATGCTGTTGAAGATCGATTTGCGTGCATTAAAAGGGGTAGGGCAGCACTGGCGCGGTGTTACTGTTACCTTATTTGTTAACTGGGCAGTAAAGCCCTTTTCCATGGCCGCACTGGCCTGGTTGTTTATCGGTTGGCTGTTTCGTGACTGGTTACCAGCTGATCAAATCGACAGCTACATTGCCGGACTTATCATCCTGGCAGCCGCGCCTTGTACTGCCATGGTCTTTGTCTGGAGCCATCTAATGAAAGGTGAGCAACATTTTACCCTGTCCCAGGTAGCACTCAATGATGTAATCATGTTATTTGCCTTTGCCCCGGTTGTCGGGTTGTTGTTGGGTTTATCTGCTATCGTTGTGCCATGGGATACGCTGCTACTATCTGTACTGGTCTATATCGTTATACCACTGACCTTAGCAAGTCTATGGCGCAGGTGGTTACTGAAACAGGATAATGGAGAAATACGGTTGCAGCGACTACTAGATAGGCTGCATCCGGTCTCATTGATTGCCTTACTTACGACACTTATCTTGCTGTTTGGTTTTCAGGGAGAACAGATAATCAAACAGCCTTTAATCATTCTATTGCTGGCTGTACCCATACTTATCCAGGTATTTTTTAACTCTAGTCTGGCCTATCTGCTGAACCGGGCGGTACGCTCGCCGCACTGTGTTGCCGGGCCATCCGCTCTCATCGGCGCAAGTAATTTCTTTGAACTGGCAGTGGCTACAGCTATTGCATTATTCGGTTTTGGCTCGGGTGCCGCACTTGCCACTGTTGTCGGTGTACTCATTGAAGTGCCGGTAATGCTGATTGCAGTTAAGGTGGTCAATCGTAGCCGTGGTTGGTACGAAAGCCGTGACGGCATTATGCTTCATGAACAGTGCTGCCCAGACAATGGTCAGTTCTCCGCCAGTAGATAATTGACGACAGCCCTGATAATCGAAGCGCTGAATGGTGGTAAATTGGCAAGTTGTGTGAACTCGCTGGTATCTTGTGCCAGCGAAATCCTGTGGTGAATCCGATGACAGCGGCCCGTGAGGGCCGCTTTCGAATACCACAAATAGCCTATTATTTTTTGGCGACCAACGGCAGTGGCTTTAACCGTAACTCTTCCTGGGTGGCTTTGATGAAACCGTGTTTGGCATAAATATTCTGCGCCTCATCGGTCCCCAGAAAAGCCAGGTAACGCATGGCATTATAGGGATTGTGGCCACTTTTTAAGGCACCGATAGCATAGCCAACTTTGTGCTCCATATTATAAGGTGCAGGAATATCCACGCCTTCGATCTTGCGGCCAATCTCCTGCTGATAAATGATCTCCGTCACCCATACCACACCGACATCCGTCTTGCCTTCCAGTAAACGGATCGGTGTTTCCCGGTGGTGGCGCGACGTAAACCAGGTCTTACCTTTAATGGCCCAGCAGCTTTTACACTTTTTGTCACCGGTCACTTTTTCGTAGATGCCAAGATCCTTCAGCATTTGAGAACCATAAAACTTGAATATACCCTCAGTCAGCGGGTTCGGCAGGGTCACTACAATATCGTCACGGGCTAAATCTTTCGGGCCTTTGATATGTTTGGGGTTACCTTTCAATACTTCCAGCGCCAGCTTGTTATGAGTGTAAATCATAAAATCGTTCATCATCTCCTTGGTGTGTAACTTTTTGAGGTGGTTGACGTTGACGCTAGCGAACAGATCGGGGTTCATGGCGATTTTCTGCCCTGCGATTTCGCCTTGTTTGAGAATCTGCCCTTTGAGAATCTGCCCCGGTGGTATGGTTTCCACAAAAATCGACTTGATGTCCGGGTTACGCTTCTGGAAAGCGCCGATCAGATCCTGCATAACCATAAACTGGTTGCCCGCCAGGTACATGACCAAATCTGCACTATAGGAATCGCCAACTTTGCCATAGTCGATCTTGCCATTGGAATGAAACGTCCGGTGGTCGTCGCCTTTGCCGACATCTTTGCCGGCCAATACGGGAGCACTCATAAAAATGAGTGTTCCAAAAAACACAGATAGGGTCGCCATACGGCCAACATGGGCTGTTCTTAACATATCTTAATCCTCCACTTACAAGTTATTGCTTATAGGATGAATTAACGTCCTTGTCCCTCGAATCCTACGCCTATTGGGGTATTGCCGCTATCGTTTTTAATTCTGATCACATTAAAACCTTTCCAGAATCAAACGAATTGTCCATAATTTAACATAATATACATTATACGCACTCATTAAAATTGCCATTTCTTCAAACCGTAAGTTCAGTATTATACTCTGCCAAACAAATACATAAGCCTCAACACAAGAGCCCTGCAAGAAATGGAGATGTCCACAATGTCATTAACAGAAGTAGAACTGGATAGTCTACTCACATATGAATTCCCGGTGCGCAATAACCTCATCTATCTGAATCATGCAGCAGTATCCCCGCTTCCGCGGCGTTGTGGTGACACCGTTAAATCTTTCGTTGATGAATACGTACATCTTGGCACGAAGAACTACCTGGAATGGTCAGAACATGCCGATCAACTTCACGCCGATCTTGCTATTTTTATTAATGCTTCATCGACAGATGAGATTGCCCTGCTGAAAAACACCTCTGAAGGCATTTCTGTTGTCGCTATGGGTTTCCCCTGGGTGTCTGGTGACACCGTATTAAGCAGTAATGAAGAATTCCCATCCAACCGCATACCGTGGCAGGCATTGGCCGATCAGGGTGTCCAGTTTAAGGAAATTCCCCTCAGACAGGCTGGGAAAAGCCCTGAACAGGCTCTTATTGACGCCATGGAAGACACCACCAGGATGCTGGCTATCAGCGCCGTCCAATACGCCAGTGGTCTGCGTCTGGATCTGGAAATACTCGGAAAAGCCTGTCTGGAGCGTGATATAGCCTTTTGTGTTGATGCGATTCAGATACTGGGTGCCCTGCCTGTAGATGTAGAGGCCGCAAATATCGATTTTTTGATGGCTGACAGCCATAAATGGCTTTTAGGACCTGAAGGCATCGCCCTGTTCTATTGCCGAAAAAAATGGCAAGGCATGATAAATCTCTTTCAATATGGCTGGCATATGACTGAAAATTATGGGGATTTTGATATCAAAACCTGGCGGCCAGCAGCAAGTTCACGACGTTTTGAGTGTGGCACCCCGAACATACTTGGTATTCGTGGTTTTGCCGCGTCATTATCATTGATCAATGATATTGGTATAGAAAGGATCGAACGGCGAATACTGGGCCATACAGAGCTTATGCATGAATTTATCGGTAAAAGTTGCAATCTTGATGCTATATATACGGATAAAGCATCAATGAAGTCAGGAATAGTCACATTCAGGCACCATAACTGCCCTGCTCCACAATTGTTCAAATACCTGCGTGAGCAAAACATCATGTGTGCAGAAAGAGGTGGTGGCGTGAGGTTTTCACCACATGTTTATAATACAGATGAAGAAATTATAAATGCACTTATAATAGCAAATGATTTCAGTAATTGATCTGAAATGCATATGATCAGGTTTTAGTTTTTGGTCGCCCGTTTACACGAAAGGAATCAGAGCAATGACAGATATAGAAAAACCCTTAAGTCAGTCAGACCTACAGGGGCCCGCGCGCGACTTTGCTGACTTCTGCGAGGCAGAATTTGAACGTAGAAGAAACTCTGATAGCCCTTTTGATGAAATTTCCTATCAGGAAGCAATGGAACTTGTGCTACGGAAACTGATTGCTTCGACGGAAGAGGGTTAAGCATGATCATTACCCATATCAAAGCAGACAATCTTCTCAAATACACCCACCTTGAGCTTACTGACATCCCTCGTCAGGGTGTTATTGCCATTAGCGGCGAGAATGAATCCGGTAAAAGCACCATCGGTGAAACGGTTTGTTTTGCCCTGTTCGGACGCACCTTTTCTATCGGCGAAGAGGAAATCACGCGCGTTATCCGCTGGGGTGAGTCGCGCTGCAGTGTCCACCTGGGCTTTGCTATAGGTGACAAAGATTACGAGATTGCCCGCTTCCTCGATAACGAGGGTAATCACGGTGCACGTCTTTATCCTGCTGGTGAGGAAGAGCACCCTTTCGCAAAAGGCATCAATGCCGTCAGTGAGGCACTGGATGACTTACTTGGTTATCAGTTTGAAGAATTTGTTGAATCCTTTTACCTGGCGCAACGTGAAATCACCACTCCCCACCCGCATAGCCTTGCGATTAAGACCATGGCCGGTATCTCGGCACTGGAAAAGGTAGCGGATGAATTGTCTGCTGATTTGAAAAATGAGCAGCGCAAACAACCAGATATCGATGAACAGATTAATGCAGTTGAGGCTGATATTGAGGCACTGAAGATTAAACCGGGAAAACTGAATGGACTGGAAATGGATCTCGATGCAATCAGACAGCGTGGAAGCTCTCTGCAGAAAAATGATGAAGCACTGAACAAATCCTCACAGAACTATCGCGATGCCCTGTCCCGTTATAAATCAGCACAATTAATAAAACGTTTCGCAGAGTTGTTTGCTTTTTTATCTCTGGTCATCACCGTAGCTACAGGCGTCGCCTGGTATTTGTTCAATAGAATGCCTGACTCAACTTACACCCGGCAGCTTTCTGTTTTGATGGAGCAATATGTTCCCCTATGGAGAGATCAGTACACCTCTCAACTGCTACTGGTATTTTCTGTTTCAGCCTTATTTGTGCTGTCATTCTGGTTGATCCGATCAGCGATGAAGAGAAAGATTTCCATATTGAAAAAGAGCGGCATACTGTTGGCGGAGCAGGTACAGGCGACCAGCGATGCACTTGATCTTCCTGTTGATGAGAAATCTGATGAATTGACTGACTCGGTGCAAACTGAGACGACAATTGAAGGTAGTACAGAGAGTAGTATTCTGTCTATAAGTACGGTTGATCTGTCCGCCATTCGTAAGTGCAAGCTTAGTAAGGATAGAACCGATGTGTTAGTTAGGAATATACGGGAGCAATTACAAAATAGATTGTCCGCACAACAAGACACTCAGGAAGCACTGGAATCATCGCTCAGTAATGAGCAGGACAGACTTGCAAAGGCCGATGCACTAATGGGGGTCACCAGCAATCTGAAGGAGAAACTGGATGAAGTAAAGCATCGTATCCAGTTGCGCGAAATCGCAGAAGAACTCATCATCGCCGCTACCCGACATTTCTCACAACGATTTAACAAGGATCTACGTGAACTGGCCAGCCGCACCCTGCCCTTATTTACTGAGGAACGCTATGAACATTTGCATATAGGTGACGACCTCAGCGTACGTGCGTTCTCCAGCCTTAAACGTGATTATATGGATCTGGAAGAAATTTCCAGTGGTACCCAACGCCAGATCATGCTGGCCGTTAGGCTTGCCTTATCACAGGAACTCGTGAATACCACAGGCGGCGGCGTGCAGTTCATCTTCCTTGATGAACCTTTTGCTTTTTTTGACCAGACGCGAACCCGTAATGCCATGGCTATTCTGCCCAAACTTAGTGAAGAGATCCGCCAGATATGGGTCATTTCTCAGGAGTTTCCTGAAGATACACATTACGATCGTTCCATCGATTGTTCCCGGGAGTATGACAGTCTGCCGCAGCAAGAGGGTTAAGCCGGACTGGCGCCTATTATAAATGCTAAAACTCTAAATTCTTCTCAATTCCTAAAATCCACTCCCAGAATGTTTTCTTCGAAACCACACGCATTTTGATTGTTATCTTTTTGACACCTTCCTCATTGATCGCTGAGCTGGTCAAAAAAGGATCATTATTTGCTGGACGCATCCGGTATGCGTTCGAGTTCTTCTCAAGACCAATACAGTTGTCACATGACCAGTACATACTGTTGTCGAATACCAGTTGCCGCAGTAAAACATCACCCTCTCCCAACAGACGAATCGACTGGATTTCGATTTCAGTCAAATAGTGCTTATTGACCGGATCCAGTCGAAGCATGAAGATATCTTCAGGATTCGTTAAATCAACCGCGTATTCTCGCGATTTATTATCAGCAATTACTGCGAAATGCCTGGAATTTTGAGTGCTAAAGGGTACTTTCGGTTTGCTCTTCCAGAATATCTGACCCTCCAGATCATATATAGCCATGGGCTCGATGTATCGGTATATGGCAACGGGCAAAGTTATCAAAACGATAAGGGGCAATATCACAGCAGAAAGTTGTTTGAGGCCAGCCCTGGTATAAAATATTTCAGTAAGTTTTTGCCAGATCTTTTCGTTATAATTTAGGTCACGCACGAGTAGCTTACGCGCGTTTGTTAAGGTGCTCTGGTAATCCTTGTATATTTCCCTGATATGCTCTTTATTTACTTCAGTCCCAACATTAAGTGAGAACACGTCAAGAATATTTTTATAAACCGGATGGTTTGAATCGTCTGCAGTATTCATCTCACTGATTAGATTCCCTATCGATCCATCTACTGACCCCCCCCTTGCCGAAAGAAGTGCCCTGGCTAAACAAATGGCTGATGTCTGAAGTACTTTTATGAATTCCTCATATTGCTTTTTACGCCAGAGCTGGTGCCCGGCTTCCATTTCAGTGACGGCGCAGAGGAATAAGCCATATACATCAGGTTCTGGCAATACCTGCTTTTGCTCACTAATCATTTACTTATCACCAGTCTATTATTCCGCACACTACTTCGTAACAATGGAGCTCAAACCAAAATACCGTGCATAACCGTTATTACGCCAGTCACTTTTATCTCTGGATATATCCGTGTAAACCAAAATGCGTGGAGGATTATTCATTTTCTCGACAATCACTGCCGGGCGTTCCTGCCCGGCATTCTTTTTTTGTTGTTTGATATAGGCGTACCGTTCTTTCATAAAATTATCATAGGCAACTGCACCACCACCAAGTAGATCGCCATAAGCCCCACGCACGTGACTTTTACTGATAAGTAATACACTGAGAAGAATTATTGACGTCAGCATCAATACTCTAGTCGGGATTGAAAATAACCTGTCTATGTAAACAAGCTTCCGGTTTTTTGATATGACGGCAATAAGTTCGAGTAAAAGGAAGAACCAGCCGACGAGGAACACCAGATAAATGACATTTAACGTTCTCCATGGAGCAGGATTCGCCGCCGCCCACCAGGTAGCGAAGAAACTTATCCATATCTGTCCTATGAGCAAAGCCAGGATCAGGAGTAACCGAGTCCAGCTTGCATCCTTTCTAATGCCTTTGATATAGAAAAGGTAGAGAGCTACAGGAATAAAAACTATGGATAAAAACCACAATGCGGGATGGCTAATCCAGTTAATCAGGGCTTCTCCTCCGTGATAGATTGAACGGCTCACAGAAAACCAGAATTGTTGACTATTTTCAGATGCTAATCGCATCCGAATCGCGTTTCCCGGTGCAAGAACCAGCAGTGCTGAAGAGCTTACGGTAACAGCCAGCACAACTGACCAATGTAAACGATTTTGCTTCAGGATGAAAAATTTATACAGGAATATCAGGCCTACCAGGGTTGATAGTGAAATCATGAAAATTTCGGTTGAACCAATTGCTGCGAAAATAAAAAGTACTGAGGTAAGTGTAGGTAAAAACGGATTATTCACTTTTCGATAAAGCCTGAGTAGTGATGCAACCGAAAGGAGAAAAAAGATACTGCCTACCTGGTATTGAAATGCACCATCGGCCCAGTACAAAGCCGCAGACACCTTGGGTAAGGTGATGATGTAAAACGTACCAAATGCAAGGGTACAGAATAGTGTCTGCCAGAACGAAGCTTTCTCCTCGAACACGGTTCTGACAAGGTAATAGAGAGCAAAAAATAATGATGTAAGGAAAAGTAACAGAGGGTATTTGTAGTTTACGATCATGTCACCACTTTGATGGAATAAAACAGTAACAAAAATGGCAAAGTAGCGCCCTTTCCATGTCAGGTATTCGCCTACTACGTGATTCCAGAAATCTCCTGTTCTGTACGCGACTGCATAAGAAAAATCATCCGCACTGGGATGTGCATAAAATGTAAGAAGAAAAAATGGTATGATCGCTGCAATTAATAACACAAACAATACCAGGTACAGCGCATTCTGCAGTGTATAAAGTGCGTTATTCCAGGGAAGAAAACTGCGTAAATCATCCATAATTAAATAATTATAAGAGTATCTGGAGGTATTAGTGTTACTGTCTGTAATAGTACCAGTCTTTAACGAAGAAAAAGTTATTAAATCTTTTCTTCAGAGAACCACATCTGTGCTGGATACCCTGTCTTTTGATTCTGAAATATCTTTTGTCAATGATGGCAGCACTGATTCCACGCTCGATATTCTGAACCAGTTAAAGGAGCATGATCCCAGAATTTCTATTGTTGATCTAAGCAGAAATTTTGGTAAAGAAATTGCCATGACTGCCGGCCTTGATTACTGCAAAGGTGATGCCGTAGTAATTATTGATGCTGATCTGCAGGATCCTCCAGAGCTCATTCCGGAATTAGTCCAGGAATGGCAAGCTGGCTATGATGTGGTCTATGCTAAACGCATCTCACGAAAAGGGGAATCGGCGCTAAAAAAACTCACATCTAAAGCTTTTTATCGTGTAATAAAATGTGTTAGTCACGTACCTATTCCAGAAGATACTGGTGACTTCCGGTTGATGAGCCGTAGAGCGGTCAATGCCCTTAATAGCTTGCGCGAAAGAAACCGATACATGAAAGGCCTGTTCGCCTGGATCGGCTATTCGCAGACCGCCGTTTTGTACCATCGTGACCCCCGCTATGCAGGTGAATCAAAATGGAATTATCTTTCATTGTGGGATTTAGCCATAGAAGGAATTACCTCATTTACTGTCGCACCGTTGAAACTATCAACCTACTTAGGATTGTTAACTGCCACAGGCGCATTCATCTACGGTCTCTGGATTATCATCAAAACCCTTATTTACAGTGACCCCGTTGCAGGCTATCCAACCATGATGGTCGTCATACTGTTCCTTGGCGGTGTTCAGTTGCTCGCACTAGGTATCATCGGGGAATATCTGGGCCGTATTTTTTCGGAAAGCAAGCAACGTCCTTTGTATCTGGTAAATGAACTGCACAAATCGGCATCTGCAGAGGCTATAAAAAAAAGAGGAAAGGATAAAGGTTAAAACGAAAATAATTCCAAATTGAGTACTGAATATGTAGGTGCGAATTCATTCGCACAGGAAATGGTTTTTTAAATGAATATTTTTGTTCGAATGAATTCGTACCTACATTTATTCGGCGTACCTACGCTGTGCAGATCTAAACAGGTTGAAGAAGTTGTCCGTGGTTATCTTACTTATTTCTTCTTTACTGACATCCTTAACTTCGGCAAGCACGTCGGCAACATAACTAGTGTAAGCTGGTTCGTTGGTTTTACCACGTTTAGGCACGGGTGCCAGGTAAGGTGAATCTGTTTCGACCAGTAGACGATCCATCGGTACCTTTTTCGCCACGTCACGCATATCCTGGGCATTTTTAAACGTTATGATGCCTGAAAACGAGATATAAAATCCGATATCCAGGGCTTTCTTCGCTGTCGTCCAGTCTTCAGCGAAACAATGCATGACGCCACCACAATCTCGTGCCTGTTCGGCTATCAGTATGTTCATGGTATCGGCAGCCGCCTCTCGTGAGTGAATTATAAGCGGTTTATCTGATTCGATACCGGCGTGGATATGACGAACGAAACGTTCTTTTTGCCATGTCATATCGCCACTACAGCGAAAATAATCGAGACCAGTTTCGCCGATTGCGACGACATCGGGATCCTGCGTATGTACGATCAGTTGTTCAGTGGTGGGTTCTTTGCCTTCATCATGGTTTGGATGGACACCGACTGAGGCAAAAATAAAGTCATGTTCTTTTGCCAGCGCTAACACCTGAGGAAAATCTTCCATGTTTACAGAAACACAAAGCATATGATCGACGCCCATGTCATGGGCACGCTGGATCACTCCATCGGTATCCTCAGACAGCGGGTCGAAGTTGATATGGCAATGAGAATCTACGAGCACAGCTAAGCCATGACTTTAGGGCACCTCTATTTATTCTGGATAATACAGATTGGATTCAAAATCTGCCAGATCAAGGCAAGAAACGCACGTAATAGCGAGCTATTGCGAAGATTCTTAACGCAGAGATGGCTGATTTTGGATTCAAGATGATTATTCATGAATATATAGAGGTGCCCTTTATATAAATGATGGAAAAGAAAGAGCTGTCAGATTGTATGTGTCGAACGAGTTGATTTAAGTGCGCCACCCAACAGGGTTTCGATCTTGTTCCTGGCAGGCCCCGAGTCTTTCTGGTTGAACTGTATACCTACGCCTGCATGTTTCTGACCCTGTGCACCCTGTGGCGTGATCCAGACTACTCTACCGGCAACGGGAATTTTTTCATTGCCAGTCAGTAGATTAAGCAGCATGAAAACTTCTTCACCGAGTTTATATTTACGTGTAGTGGGTATAAACAAACCGCCATTTTTTACGAAAGGCATGTAGGCAGCATACAGGGCGTTTTTATCTTTGATGCTGAGGGACAGAACCCCAGGACGTTTTACGTTATTGTCATTGTTTGACATATATACTCCCTCATATTTTCTTATATGATCATTTGCTGAACATTGCCTGCCAGCTAATCAAATCGTCCTCCAGTGCAAGTAGCGGATCTAGCGGGCCACCTGCCAGTTGCTTGCTTCTAGAGACTTTATCAAGAAAGGCATACAACTGTCTGAAGTTTAACCTGTTTCCAAGATCGATCAAGGGTTTATCACCTTCTTTTTCTGGCAATGTAGTATTTTGAGAGCTGATTTTCAGTCGAATAAGTCTGCTTAACCACAGCTGAATGGTCTCAAGGATGCTTTTTAACTCGCCGGTTTTTATCATTACAGCTGCGGCAGACGTAGGATCTATCTGTCTATGTGCCAGTTGTAGCATGTGTTGTGTTACCTGCTTTTCATCAGAATGTCGTGTACCATTTGCTATTTTCAGTGCACGTAACGGGATTCCTGATGCCCGATCAAGTAATTGACTGATATCTACCTGATCAGCTAATTGTGTACTTAGCCAATGCATTGCCTGCTGCTTATCGGGTGGCCGGAAATCAATCCAGTTGCAGCGACTACGCAAGGTAGGTAGTAAACGACACGGGTCATGGCTGATGAGAATAAAATAACTGTCCGATGGGGGTTCTTCCAGTGACTTGAGCAGGCTGTTAGCCGCATTGATGTTCAAGTCTTCTGCAGTATTGATAAGGATTAGACGGCAGGCAGAAAGATGTGGGCGTGTATTTATATCCGGAATGACTCTCCTGACCTGATCTATGGCAATAACAGCCGAAGGTTTCTTGCGTTTTTTCCTCTTATTTTCATCTTCAAGATAACGTGGGGCGTAGATGGCAAATAGATCCTCTATCTCCACCATCCTTTTTTCACACTGCAGTACATGCAGGTCCGGATGACTGCCGCTTTCGAATAATCTGCAAGACTGGCATTGGCCACAGGCATGTACTTCCTCCTCCTGGCAGAGTAAAGATTTTGCTAATTGCCGTGCGAATATGGTCTTGCCCAGGCCTGAATGACCTGCCAGCATATAGGCATGGGCCCTTCGTTTATGAGAGCTGAAAAAAGTATCAAAGGCAGCCTCTGTCCAGGGCAATAATTCGTGGC
>ENA-ORDP01000185-ORDP01000185.1-marine-sediment-metagenome-genome-assembly--contig:-NODE-185-length-41750-cov-4.460415_pt1 | contig 41750 bp, 31 predicted proteins | sample MGYA00248627_ERZ508539 | MGnify/ENA primary metagenome ERZ508539 (study PRJEB26208, sample SAMN05571518) | marine sediment metagenome | biome: deep sea; feature: Hydrothermal vent; material... | reverse complement strand
CCCCTCAGTCAATGACAGTTACGGGGCTTGTGCCTGAAACCACATATTACTTTGCCATAAAGACTTCTGACGAGGTGCCTAATACTTCGGAGCTATCTAATGTTGCTGTTCAGCATACTACAGTAACATCGGCCCCAGGCGATCCCTCCATACACTATATGAGTGCGAAAGCAGGACCTAATAGCGGGTGGGATAGTAGTACAATCAGGGGAGCCGCAATAACGATATGGGCTACCGGAACAGGAAGTTCAAGAGGCAATAGTTATGTAAGTGTTGGGAATGTTGATCTGAAGAGTAATTCGGATTACGCGGAATGGGGTTCTAACACAAACCCTGAAACAGTCAAGCATTTCAGAAGGATAACTTTCTGGTTAAATAGCCAAATACCTGAAGGAAATACAGAGATTTCTCTCACAGTTAATGGTATTAAAAGCAATTCTTTGCCTTTCAGGATAGACAATACCGGGAACATATATTTTCTCTCTTTGCATGGAGATGATAATAATGACGGAAAACATGTAACGGACCAGGGTAGCGGTAAGGGTCCATGGAAGAACTTTGGCAAGACCGCGGATAAATTAGGACCCGGTGATTTTTTGTATATGGAAGGAGGCGAGTATACTGAGATCAATGAATCGTCCTCTGCTAAAAGATATGAATACATAGGAACTCTTTGGGGCACGGAGGATCCAATCAATGGAACAGATGCTCTAAGAATTACGGTAACTTCGTATCCTGGAGAGATGGCTGTTTTCAAGAATGTCGGTATACGCATAGCGAATTCGGATTATTGGACTTTTGCCAACCTTAAATGGGATGGAGCCGATGATAGGGTGTCGCTATCAATGGGAGCGGAGAGATCATTTTGCGAAAAGACGGATAGCGCGAACAGCGATCACAGTGTTGGGCTTTCCGCTATAGGGATTGAATTTACGGGAAATATATATCATGCTATACATTCTTATGGAGACGATTTTAGAATTGTTGCCAATAATTTTAACAATCTAAATCCCAACTATGACAAAAAAGGATATACAGGATATATACTATATTTATCTTCTGGAAAAAATATGATAGTCAAGGACAACGAATTTTCAGGCGGATCCATGTATGCTATTCATGCTTATGACGAGGACAGGCCGTCATGTGCTGATATAGGACGAGTTTCAAAAGATTGGATTATAGAAGGAAACTGGTTTAACGCTTCTGATGTTGGACAGGGATATAGGAGCGCTATAATAATCGGGGCCGGTAAAGGCGGAGTTACCCCGTCCGTAAGGAATATTACAATCAAAAACAATGTAATATATACCGATGGTACGGCAACCGGAGGAGGTATAAGAATATATGGCGGTGACGAGAAAGGCATTCAGATATATAACAATACATTTTATGGATTCCCCGTGGGAGTGGCTATTGATTATGGTACTACTGACAATGTCGATGATGTTTTTATAAAAAACAATATATTTTCAAACATATCTGGTGTGGATATAGACAACAACAGAACTTATCCGTTTAATTTGGAAGCAAGCAATAACCTTTACGACAAAACACCCTCTTTTGACAGGGCATCAGATGCGAGTCCAATAACTGGAGATCCACAGTTTGTAAGTATTTCAAACCTTGATTTCCATCTCCAGCCCGGTTCTCCAGCCATCGATACAGGCATTTCTCTTCCTGATGTTTCCTCTGACTATGACGGTAATTTTCGCCCAATTGATGGGAATGGAGACGGGAAGGCAAGATATGATGTAGGAGCATATGAGGCCAACGAATGATAAAGTTATAAGGTGGGCATGTATATAAGATTGTGGGCTATATTCGTCATTGCAACCAACAGGACACTTTCTCTCGACTCCAAACAAGATAATCTGACACAATAGTAAGGAAGAGAAGAGGAGTAGGGCTTATGTTCTGATATGTTTCCTTGCCTTGGTATTTGTGGGTATCTGTGAATGACAGACAGGGCTGAGTTGGAACCGTATCAGGGCAATTATGGAACTTATTTCATCTTGTAACTTTTGAATCAAAAGATGGACGTATTCTGCAGCACACAGAGCTGACCTCTGAACAGTCTAACCTTTTGAAAAGATTGAAGATTCCACATCATTAGAAGCTCTGTAATCTCAATTTGAGGGGTTAATTCTGTAGTAACACACCAAGAACCTTACAGCACTCTAACTCCTTGATTTTAGATGTAAATTTAGATTTTGCTTTCCTATGACTGTCGAATACGAGATAAAGTGCTTTAGCTTTTACAATGCAAGACTTCATAAATGAATAATATGACTCGATCTCTATACTATGAACATTTTAAACCTGTCCAGAAAACAGTTTGATGCCCTTGGTTCTGAATTGACAATTGATATAGAGGTTGTAACATCTAATAGGCTGTTCAAATGATGGAGACCAGCGCTAACTATAAAAATAAAATCCTGATGTATCATGAGGTTACGAATATTCCGGAGAGAGAAAAGCAGATCAGAAAAATCGATCCAGCTTACTCTCTGCCATCTCGTCAATTTGAAGAACAGATGGTGTATCTCCAAAATAGTGAATATGCGGTTATTTCTTTAGATGGGGTTTGTGATAACCCTTTAACTTCACTTAAATCAGTAATTATTACCTTTGATGATGGATTAATTGGAAATTATGAACACGCATTTCCAATCCTTCAGAAATACAATTTCACAGCAGCATTTTTTGTAGTTGTTGACAGGATTACGAAATCACGCTACATGAACTGGAAGCAATTGAGAGAACTTCATCAGGATGGTCATTTAATTCAGTCTCATACTATGACTCATCCAATGCTTGGGGAATGCAATGAGAAACAAATTTACTATGAACTTGATAAATCAAAGAAAATTATTGAAAATAAGATAGGTAATGTCGTGAAATATTTGAGTCTGCCATTTGGGAGTTCAAATATAAAAGTTATAAGAATAGCAAAAAAAGTTGGTTATTCAGCAGTTTTTACCTCCCGCTTAAACGAGTTGCAGATTAGCAAATCTCCATATTATTTCGGAAGAATTCCAGTGAAGGATAGTTATGGTCTTGACGTGTTTAATGGTCTGCTAAGCGGACGATCTAATTTTTATTATAAGATATTGTTTTTTGATTACATAAAGAATAAACTTAAGAGACTGATTGGTTTGAACAATTACAGAAGAATTTACCGTACTGTCAATAAAATAAAGCTTGAAAAATGAATATTTTGTTTTTATCAACAGAAAATCCTTACCCACCTGTTGGGGGACATCATATCAGGACTTATAATGTGCTAAAGATTCTTGCACAAAAACATAAAATATATTTTGTGGGATTTGCTCAGACTAAAGCTGAGCTTATCTATATTGAAAATCTTAGAGAATTATGTGAAACAGTCGATATCTTTCTCATTCCAAAAACAGGTTTTAATTTGCAGTTTTTATCTCAAGTTAGTAAGAATTTATTCTCAAGGCTACCCTTGACTGCACAAAGGTTTCTTGTTGTTGATGCGAAAGAAAAAATTAAGGAGCTTTTGTCACGAAATCGTATTAACTTAGTGCATATAGATATGCTTGCATTAGCGGAATATGTAGAGTGTACAAATAATATTCCAGCAACTCTAACTAATCATAATGTTGAGTTTTTACGGCTTTATCGATGGATGAAAATGGAGGGTAGTTTATTAAAAAAAACTTATCTTTTCTACCAGTATTTGAAATTGAAAAGTTTTGAGAAGAAAATGTGTCCTTTGTTCGAGCATTGTATAGTTGTATCAGAAGATGATAGACAACACTTGCAAGGTCTTTGTGATATCGATAATTTTATTATAATTCCCAACGGAGTAGATATTTGCTATTTTAAGCCTTCTTCTGAAAAGGTTAGAAAAAATCATTTGGTTTGGGTAGGGGGAATGGCAGGCCCATATAACTCAGATGCAGTTGATTTTTTTTTAGATCGGGTGTGGCCTGTTGTCAGGGATGAAATACCAGAGGTAACAATTGATTTTATTGGTAAAAAACCTACCCAAAAATTGCAGAAAAAAGCATCTGTTGATCATAATATAAAAATATTAGGTTTTATAGATGATGTTCGACCGTTGGTTCAAAGTGCTTCAGTATTTGTTGCTCCAATTAGAAGTGGAAGCGGTACAAAAATAAAAGTGCTTAATGCAATGGCACAGGCAAAAGCAGTGGTGGCCACCACAGTTGCTGCAGAAGGAATTGAAGTTGTTGATGGTGAAGATATCCTATTGGCTGATGATCCAACGGAGTTTGCAAGGAAAATTATTTATTTATTGAGAAATAGAGAGCTTGCTATGACAATAGGTCAAAAAGCGCGAAGCCTTATAGAAAATAAGTATAGTTGGGAAGTTATTGCAGAAAAAATATTTGATACCTACCAAGTATACCAAAGAAACTGATTTTGAAATTATTGAAAATTCAATATCTTTATAAATAATTGAAATAGAATGGATAATAATCGCAAGAAAGTATCAGTATTAATTCCCTGCCGCAATGAAGCTCAGAACATAGAAGGTTGTATAAAGAATGTTTATGATTTTGAGCCTTCTGAGGGAGGGTTTGAGGTAATTATAATAGATGGTATGAGTGATGACGGGACTCGTGACATTCTTTACAGATTAAAGGAAGAATATAATAGCCTTAGTATAATTGATAATTCCCGTCGAACAGTTCCACATGCCATGAACTTGGGGATTGCGCAGGCACAGGGAGAATATATTGTAAGGACAGATGTCAGGTGCATTCATCCAAAGACCTACCTAAAAGATTTAATAAAACTGAGCGAAGAGACCGGGGCTGACAATGTTGGTGGTGTACTTATCCCGATTGGTGAAACTTATACCCAGAAAAGCATTGCTACTGCATATAAAAGCCCTGTGGCCATGGGCGGGGCCTTACGTGATAGAGGAGATTTTGTTGGCGAAACGGATGCTGTGTATGGGGGGTGTTTTCGCCGGGAACGTCTTTTAGAGATTGGAATGTATGATGAATCAATGGTGAGAAACCAGGATGACGAGCTCTCTTTCAGGTTGAGGAAGTCCGGAGGCAAGGTGATACAATCAGGGAATATCAAGGTAAAATACTTTCCGAGAAAACATTTTAAGCAACTTTTCAAGCAGTTTCTTCAATACGGTTATTGGAAGGTTACCGTTTTGAAGAAACATCCTGTTCAGGCATCATGGAGGCACTATGCTCCGGCAATGCTGGTTTCAGGTTTCTCTGGATTGCTTTTGGCAACCTTGTTTAACGTTAATCTTCTTCCGGCTTTGCTGTTTTATTCCGGAGTTTACTTACTGTCTGTTTCCGTGGAATCCTTGCGGTTGACATATCCTAATAGAAATCTTGACTTGTGGCCGGGTGTTGTAACAGCAATTGTTGTTATTCATACGGGTTTTGGCTTGGGATTCATGACCGGAGTTGTCAGCCGTTTTTTGAGTTTGAAACCTCGATACTTTGAGTCATTGAGCAGGTAGATCAAAGGTTTTTCGGCAAAGGATGAAGGGTATAAATCCAATAGTGCATGCTTTTTCCCTCGATATAGAAGACTGGTACCAATCTTCCTTTGATTTCAATGCTCCGGTCAACGAGGTTTGTGTCCATAATACCCGTTTGGTGCTCGATTTTCTTTTACAATACAACGTGAAAGGCACTTTTTTTATCCAGGGACTCGTTGCCAAGGCATTCCCATATCTGGTCAAGGAGGTCCACTCCAGGGGGCATGAGGTTCAGTCACATGGTTATTCGCACCGTCCAATTAACAACATGACTCCTGGTGAGTTTAAGGAAGAGCTGGAAGAGACAGGAAAGCGACTTGAGGATATAACAGGAGAACCTGTAACTGGGTTCAGGGCTCCTGATTTTTCTATTGATAAGGAATCTTTTTGGGCATTTGAAGTAATGTATGAGTGCGGAATCCGCTATGATTCCTCTATTTTCCCTCTGAAGACAAGTCGTTATGGCATCGCAGGATTCACAAGGGGATACAGTATAATCAAGACCCTTGCAGGTGAGATTGAAGAGTTGCCCGTGTCAGTGCTCGATATGACATGGTTTTGTGGATTCAGGGTCCCCGTTGGCGGGGGGGGGTATTTCCGTCTATTTCCCTCGTGGTTTCTGAACTACGGCCTGAGAAAATTAGGCTCTCAGGGAGAGCCGTTCATAATCTATTGTCACCCCTATGACTTCAATCCCCGGGAGTGGCAACGAATCTTAAAACGCGTTCCATGGCATCGCCGCTTGCATCAGGGGCTGGGTCGCCGCAGGTTTCAGGAAAAGGTTGCAGAACTTCTAAAGCGAGGGACTTTTGGATCCATGTCAGAGGTTCTGCAAAGAATTCATGAAGAGACGTCGCAGGACAAAACGTCAAGCTGAAAGGAGGGAAGGATATGCATATAGTTTTTCTAAGTCCGGACGAACCTCTTTATCTTCCGGAATTTTACCGTTATGTCATTGAGAATCTGTCCCACGGCCATGATATTAAGGTGATAATCGTGCCACCGGTTTATAAGAATACCACGAAGCTTGATCTCGTCCTGCGTTATGCAAAAACTTTCGGACTCAAGGAGGCCGTAGCCCTGTCCTTTATGGTTATTTATTATAAGGGGATGGATCTTCTGTTCAGTGGGAGATGGGATGGATTTTATTCTATGAGAGCAGTTTTCAGAAAGTACGGGATTCCCTATCTGTATGAAAATGATGTGAACAGCAGACGTAACCTGGACCGGTTAAGAACCTGGGAGACCGATCTGGTGATTTCCATATCCTGTCCCCAGATATTTAAGCAGGAACTCATAGAGTTGCCGTTGAAGGGATGCCTTAACCAGCATGGTTCGATTTTGCCTGACTACCGTGGTGTTATGCCCTCTTTTTGGGTTCTTGCAAATAATGAGAGTGAAGCCGGCAGTACGCTTTTTTTTGTAAACGAGAAGATAGATGCCGGTGATGTGCTTGTGCAGAGGAAGTTTCCGATTCATCCTGATGATACCCTCGAATCCTTTATCAGGCGTTCCAAGAGGATAGGTGCTGAGATGGTTGTGGAAGGCGTTGAAAAGATTAACAGGGGTAAAGCTGAAACATATTCTCTTGATATGAGTAAGGGCAATTATTATGGCTGGCCAAAAAGAGAGGATGTGAAACGTTTTCTTAACAACGGCAGGCGGTTCAGATAAAAGACTATGTTACGACAGGATGGAAAGACAAAAATAATGTCATACGATAAGTTTATTCCTTATTCATTGCCGCTGATTGAAGACGAGGAGATAGAAGAGGTAATTGATACGCTCAGGTCTGGCTGGATTACAACAGGACCAAAGACAAGAGAATTTGAGGCTGAATTTGCAAAATACATTGGTTGCAAACACGCGATTGCTGTTAATTCCTGTACGGCCGCCCTCCATCTTGCCCTGGAAGCCATAGGTATAAAGGAAGGTGACGAGGTCATTACATCCCCGATGACCTTTGCAGCCACGGCGGAGGTCATCCGCTACTTTAGGGCAAAACCCGTATTTATAGACATAGATCCTGTGACCATGAATATAGATGCCCAGGAGATAGAAAGATACCTCTCGACAACCAACAATCGTCAATCGTCACTGCCAAAGGCCATAATCCCTGTTCACTATACGGGATATCCCTGTGATATGGATTCTATCAGGCGTTTAGCCGAAAAATACGGGTTGAGGGTGATCGAAGATGCTGCCCATGCTCTGCCCGCATATTTTAATGGGAGGGTTATAGGTTCGACCGGGGATATAACATGTTTCAGTTTTTATGCCACTAAAAACATTACAACCGGTGAAGGTGGCATGGTCACAACCAATAACGATGAATGGGCAGAGAGGATGAGGATTATGAGTCTGCACGGTATCAGCAAGGATGCGTGGAATAGATATAGCGCTGAAGGCTCATGGTATTATGAGGTTATTGCTCCCGGATATAAGTACAACCTGACGGATATAGCTGCTTCGCTCGGAGTCGTCCAGTTAAAAAAAGCCGATAGACTATGGCAGAGAAGAACAGAAATTGCCGGGATATATAATCAGGCCTTCAGGGATATTCCAGAGCTTGAATCACCATTTAATAACTTTAGTAACTCAATATATAGAACTGATGACTTTGGACCTCGGACTTCGGACGTTGGACTTCAGAATAGTGAACCCGCACCGCAGCTTAAAGGAACAAAGCACAGCTGGCATTTATACGTGATAAGATTGAATCTTGAGGGCCTTTCTGTATCCCGGAATCGTTTTATAGAGGAGCTCAAGACTATGGGAATAGGCACTTCCGTACATTTCATACCCCTTCACATACATCCATACTACCGTGACTTGTATGATTACAAACCTGGAGACTTTCCGGTTGCTTATGAAACTTACAATAGAATTATATCCCTGCCGATATATCCTAAAATGACGGATGGAGATGTAGTGAGGGTGGTTGAGGCGGTGCTACAAGTGATTTCCAGGAATAGGCGGTAACACAATGTTTGATGTGCTTTGTGCTATGTTTCAAGTCCGATGTTGGACAAAAAAATGAAACGTTTTTTCGACATATGTTGCTCATCTATCGGCCTTCTTATACTTTTGCCTCTCTTTACAGTGGTGGCCGTTATCGTAAAACTTGACAGCCGGGGTCCTGTTTTTTTCAGGCAGCAGAGGATTGGCAGGAACTTCAAACCGTTCCGTATTTATAAGTTCAGAACCATGACGACTGATGCCCCTGAAAAAGGACCGGAGATAACCTTTGGCGGGGATAAGAGGGTGACGCGTATTGGACGGATACTCAGAAAATACAAGATAGATGAACTTCCACAACTCATTAATGTGCTCAAGGGTGATATGAGCCTTGTAGGACCAAGACCTGAGGTAGAAAAATACGTTGAACTTTATAAAGAGGATTATAAGCATATATTACAGGTCAGGCCGGGTGTTACGGATATCTCATCAATAACCTACAGGGATGAAGAAGGTGTTTTGATGGACAAGAAGGACCCTGAAGCTTATTACAGGCAGGTATTATTGCCGGAAAAAATAAGGCTTGCCAGGGAATACATAGACAGGGCTTCCTTTTTCTATGACCTGAGACTCATCTTCAAGACAGTTTACAGAATATTCTATCCATCTTTCACTATTCAACCGCAAAGTGCTCGAAGTAACGCAAAGAAAAGAAAGATAGATTAACCACAAGATTATTTTGATTATCTATAAGATTGGCCTCTATTTGTGAAAAAAAGTTCAAAAAGGTCTATAAAAGTCAGTGTGAGTCTGAGACAGTTTTATCCTGTTCATCCTGTCTAAATTACTTAATGTTTTTATATGTGATTTCTGAGTCCCCTGTATCTATAAATTTTTAAATTCGTGTACATTTGTGTATATTCGTAGCTAATTTAATAGTTGAAAAATGCGTGTTTTACAACTGATAAGCAGTAAGGGATTGTTTGGAGCGGAAAGGGTAGTCCTTGAGCTGTCGAAGAGCTTACAGAAGACCCGCGATTGCCAACCGATCGTAGGCATTATAAAGAACGAATACAACCCTCATGTAGAAACCGTGGATGAAGCAAAAGCCAATAACATAGACACTGTGATTTTCCCATGCAAAAGTCAGTTTGATCTGAGTGTTATTTTTTCAATCAGGGCATTTATAAGAGACAGAAATGTTGATATTGTCCATTGTCACGGCTACAAATCAAATTTTTATGGATTGTTAGCGTCTAAAAATAAGGTCTCAACAGTCACAACTAATCACAATTGGCTGAAATCTCACTGGAAACTGAAGATATACTGTTTACTTGACAGTATCTGGATTCGTTACTTCGGGAGAATTGTTGCTGTCTCGGAGGGAGTAAAAGAGGATATGTTAAAATACAAAGTCTCTGGAAAAAAGATAAGAGTGATTGATAACGGCATTGATCTGGGCAGGTTTAAGAGAGAAATATCAACTGAAAACGTTAGAAAAGAATTCGGGCTGAACGGAAATTCCAAAGTAATCGGAACGATAGGGAGTCTGGGCCATGAAAAAGCTCATACTAATCTGTTAAAGGCCGCAAAGGGAGTTATAGAGACACATAAATCAGTCAGGTTCCTTATTGTCGGAGATGGACCATTGAGGGAATATCTAAGGGAAGAGGCGGTTAGTTTAGGCATTGAAAATAATATTGTTTTTGCCGGATACAGGAAGGATATTCCTGAACTCCTATCGGTAATGGATATCTTTGTTTTACCTTCCATAAAAGAGGGCCTTCCTATGGTCCTGCTCGAGGCGATGGCTGCGAAGAAACCGGTTATTGCTACAAGGGTAGGGGCTGTTCCAAAAGTTATAACGCATAATGAGTCAGGGCTATTAATTGAGCCCGGGAATACTAAAGAACTGAAACAATCAATTATGGAGTTGATAAGTAACAATAGTAAAGCAGTACAGCTAAGCCAACGGGGCTATCAAGAAGTTAAAACAAATTTTTCTTCAGAAGTTATGGCTGAAGAATATATGTCTTTATATAATGAATTACTAAATTAATATCTTGTTTTTTTCTGTATTTCCTGAAACTGTATTCTTTAGATACAAATGTAACTAATAGATACAATCTGTTGAAATCCCTGATATCCTTAAATTATATAGAGGGAAACAGTATATAGTATAGGGAGTTGTAACCTTTGGATGCAGATTATTTGATTTAATAGTGTGGATTTGTATCCTCACTCTTTTTTTATCAACAAAAAATCATTTAAAAACAACTGGTTACGTTTTGATGATTAAAAGTGTTTAATTTTTAGCACGGATATTGCTTAAATATAACAAAAATTAAAGTAATATAGATTGACACAATTAATTACCAACTAATAAAAAAGATGACGACGAAGATTCTATATGATTATATGCCTTTTAATGGAGTTTTGAGAAAACTTGTGATGCAATACAGGACCTCTTTTATACTGTTGTTCCAGTTAGCTGTGGTAGCTCTATCGTATACTGCGTCTTTTTACCTTAGATTTGAATTTACTATGCCCCCCCAGTATTTCCAGATGTTTTATGAGACCTTGCCACTCCTGCTGATTTGCCGGATGGCTGCTTATTATGTATATAAGATCCACACTGGTTCATGGCTGTTTGTAAGCATGTCGGACCTGATGGACACACTTAAAGCAGTCCTGCTTGGTTCGGTATTATTTGTTATTACCATGGTATTTATTTACGGTCTCGATGAATTTCCCCGCTCGGTCTTTATTTTGGAGGCACTGTTAAATCTAATGTTTCTGGGTGGAAGCAGGTTTACGATTCGCTACAGTTATGAATTCAAACAGAGTGAGGTGTCCAAGATCAGGAAATATGTCTTTATCGCCGGAGCTGGAAGGGCTGGAGTTTTAATGCTTAAAGAAGTACAGAGTAATCCGGGACTGGGGCTTCAGGTATTAGGTTTTGTTGATGACAATCCCTATAAAAAGGGGACAAATATTCAGGGCATACCGATTCTTGGAAGCATTGAAAATATTCCTGACCTGGTTAAGAGACACGGGATTGATGAGGTCATTGTTGCTATTCCTTCATCCGGCTATAAAAATCTGGTCCGGATTACGGAGATTGTCAGGAGTGCCGGGGTTGAGTCAAGGATACTCCCAAGTCTGGGAAAGCTGATCCAGGACGATATCGTTACAAACCAGCTCAAGGATGTTTCATGTGATGATTTGCTGGGCAGGGATGTTTTGAAATTCCGCCGGGAGTCTGATTACAAATTGCTGAATGAAGAGATTGGGGAAAAATCCATACTTGTCACTGGTGCCGGGGGGTCTATAGGCTCTGAACTATGCAGACAGGTTGCTCATTTCAGGCCTCGCATGCTGATACTCTATGAGCGTCATGAGAATAGTCTCTATGACCTTGAGATAGAGTTGAGAAAGAAGTTTCCGGAGCAACAGATATTACCGGTAATAGGCGATATCCTGGACTCGGAGAAGCTAAGCTCCGTATTACATGCTAATAAAGTGGATCTGATTTATCATGCAGCGGCATATAAGCATGTACCGATGATGGAACGGGAGCCTTTAGAGGCTGTTCGTAATAACATAATTGGTACCCTGAACGTTGCCGGGTTGGCTGTTAAGAATAATGTAAACAAATTTGTTTTCATTTCAACCGATAAGGCAGTGAATCCCGCAAATGTGATGGGAACCACGAAGCGTGTATCCGAGCTGGTAATACAGGGATTAAATGGTGATAAAGTAAAATTTATCGCAGTCCGTTTTGGTAATGTCATAGGCAGTAACGGCAGTGCGATCCCTCTGTTCAAGAAACAGATAGCTGAAGGGGGGCCGGTAACAGTAACACACCCGGACATAACAAGGTATTTTATGGCTATACCTGAAGCTGTGCAACTGGTGATGACCGCCGGTGCCATGGGTAAAGGTGGGGAGATTTTTTTATTGGATATGGGGAAGCCCGTCAAGATCATTGATCTTGCCAGAGATTTGATCAGGCGTTCAGGTCTGCAGCTCGGGAAAGATATTGACATAGTATTTACAGGACTCCGTCCCGGAGAAAAACTGTATGAAGAACTCTACTGGGAGGGAGAGGGAATCATTACAACAGAAAATAAGAAGATAACAATGCTCAAGCCAAATGGCCATGGGTGCGATGGTGTTTTTCAGAGGATCAAGGTATTGGAAGAATATATTGCAGGAAGTGATATGAAGGGTATTTTGAGATTGTTGAGAGAGATAGTTCCGGAGGCCAGTATCGGGAATGGGTTAAATTCCTGATTTCAATATTGTTGTTTTCAAGAACGACAAATGACTGTATTTAATACACGGACTTTAATCAATCAGCCCTGACAGGCAACCATCCTGACGGAAATAAAATGTTTGAACTCACTGTATCAGCCATAGCCTCACTTCTTCTCTTAACCCTTTCTCTCTATCTGTTCCTGAAAAGGAGGACTGCAGCTGATGTGGCCCTTTCAGCCATTATGTTTCTGTTTGCATCGATTGAGATAGCTGATCAGCTTACACTCAATCTGCAGAACAATCCCCTTTTCTTTAGAGGGCTCGCGCTCTTTCTTGAATCGATGCTGCCCGCTTTCCTTATGGTCTTCATCCTTTCCCACTCCCGTTTCCGTTGGAGGTCTGTTAAATCCATCTCTTTTTCCTGGTGGGCTTTGACGGCAGCGGCCTTGTTTTTTCCTGTATGTGCACTTTTGTTTCCTGTCAATGATTTTTTCTACTCCCCTGACCTTCAGACCGAAAAACTGCTCTTTCTCGGAACAGTGGGCTACTGGTTTTACCTGGGGGTCATGATTTATTGCGTGATAGCGCTTGTTCATCTTGAGGCCGCTTTTTCTGTGACATCCACCTCTGACAGATGGAAAATAAAGTTTGAGGTTATAGGGGTTGGAAGCATTCTGGCGGTTTTAATCTTTTATTTCAGCCAGGGTTTGTTGTATAGAAGCATAGATTTGAACCTGCTACCCGTCAGGTCGGGAACATTTATAGTTGCGGCAATTCTTGTGGGTTATTCAAGAATTTTCAGGGGTAATGATGTAACGATTGGGGTATCAAGGTATGTCCTTTACAGGTCATTATCTCTCATACTGATAGGGCTTTATCTTCTGTTCCTTGGTTTGATAGGCGAGGGAATGAGGTATTTAGGGGCATCTTTTAGCAAGGATCTGGCCATCTTTATTGCCTTTACTGCCGGCATTATAATGCTTATCATCCTGTTTTCCGAGAGGTTGAGGCGAAAGGCCAAGGTCTTGATCAACAAGCATTTCTATGCCAACAAACACGATTACAGGACAGAGTGGCTTAAATTTACTACCCGGCTTACCTCCTGCAGGACCATAGCCGCTGTAAGGGATGTAATTCTCAGCACATACAGGGAGACCTTTGGCCTTAATGGTGCATCCCTTTACATCCTTGATGACAATAAGAAACGATATGTCGAGGTTGCAAATCAGTCCATGTATGGGGAGATGATGGAACTAAAGCCCTCTGAGGCCTTAATTTCGTACTTTCTGGACAGGGACAGGGTTCTTAACCCCTTCGATGGCGAGTATGAGCCTAATGCAGATGAGGCCATATTTATTGAGCGTACAGGGGCAAGGTTGTTGGTGCCTCTGATGAACAACGCAAGGATAGAGGGGATTGTTGTGTTTGGGGAGCAACTTGCTGAGGAAAATTTCGTATACGAAGACTTTGATTTAATGAAGACGATCGCCAGGCATGCTACCCTTGCCCTGCTTAATTTCAGGCTTTCAGAAGAGCTTGCAGAGACAAGAGAGGTTGCAGCAGTGGCAAGGATATCCTCTTTTGTCATACATGACCTTAAAAACCATACCACTACGCTTTCATTGCTTCTTGATAACGCTAAGGATTATCTGGATGATCCTGAATTCCAGGATGATATGATCAAATCGATAAAAAATACACTAACGAAGATGAAGGATCTTATTCAGAGACTAAAAACTGTTCCGGGAAAACAGGACCTGAATCCCGGTCATGCTGATATTAATTCCCTTGCAGGGAAGACTATAGGTGAGGTTATAAAGGTAACCCCGGATATAAAGATTGAATATCACGGAGCATCTGCAGTATCCATGGTCGATGCCGTGGAGATAAGAAAGGTTATACTCAACATCCTGCTTAATGCTGTTGAAGCCGTTGGAGTGGATGGGGTTATAAGCGTTGAGACAGGTAGTAACGGAGAGATGACATACGTCAGAGTTGAAGATAACGGCTGTGGTATGACGGATGATTTTATTAACAACCATCTATTTAAACCTTTCAGGACAACAAAGGAAAAGGGGCTCGGGATAGGGCTCTATCAATGCAGACAGATAGTGGATGCCCATGATGGCAGCATTGAAGTAAACAGTGTAGCGGGAAAGGGGTCGGTTTTTACGGTTTATCTGCCCATGATTAAGGAAGCGGAGTTCGCAGTGGGGTGAGAGGGAGTTATTTGTATCCGGGATTGAGAGATTTATCAAGACATGAGTATAAAAGCTTGAGCTGGCAAAACTGGAATTGCTCAACTCAGGTTTTAGTTATGTTTTAGTTATGTGTGGTATATCAGGCATACTTAATTTTAAGGAAGACGGGGTAGATCAGGATCTCCTTAAGGGGATGGTCATGATGGCCGGATACCGGGGACCTGACGACTGCGGTCTTTATACTGACAACTGTGTGGGTCTTGCACATGCCCGTCTGAGTATTATTGATCCTGCCGGAGGGCGACAGCCCATACACAACGAGGACGGGTCCCTCTGGATTACTTTTAACGGTGAAATTTTCAACTACGTGGAATTGAGACAGGAGCTGATAAAACAGGGGCACAGGTTTTCAACCGATACCGATACTGAGGTTATTCTGCATCTGTACGAGGAAAAAGGAGAGGATTGTCTCCGGTATTTCAATGGTCAGTGGGCTTTTGCCATCTGGGATAAAAAGAAGAGAAGGCTCTTTCTTTCCCGTGACCGTTTTGGTGTCAGACCACTCTTTTATACCGTTACCGGAGGGCGGTTGCTCTTCGGTTCGGAGATAAAATCCATCCTTGTTCATCCGGGAGTTAATCGGGAGGTAGACCTTCATGCCCTTGACCAACTCTTTACCTTCTGGGTTACACTCCCCCCAAGGACTTTTTTCAAGGATGTTATGGAACTTCCGCCGGCCCATTACATGATTGTCGAGAATGGGGAAATTACTATAACCCCTTACTGGCACCTTGATTATGCCCAGGATAACAAGGGCTTCGGAGAGGTCATGGATGAAAGGGATTATGCAGAAAGACTCAGGGAGCTTCTTGTTGATGCAACACGTATAAGGCTCCGTTCCGATGTCCCTGTTGGAGCATATCTGAGCGGGGGGCTTGACTCCGCAGTAGTGACAGCCATGATCAAAAACCATATGAGTACGCCGCTTAAAACATTTTCTGTAACCTTTAAAGACCCTGAATTTGATGAGAGCGATTATCAGAAAGAGGCGAGCCGCTTTTTTGGGACAGAACATCAGGATATTTGCTGTTCATGTGAGGATATAGCCCGGGTATTCCCGGATGTGATCCGGCATACTGAAAAGCCCGTATTGAGAACTGCGCCTGCTCCCCTCTATATACTCTCGGGACTCGTCAGGGAGGCGGGTTACAAGGTAGTACTTACAGGTGAGGGCTCTGATGAGATATTTGGTGGATATGATATATTCAAGGAAGCCAAAATCAGGAGGTTCTGGGCGATGCAGCCACTCTCAAGAATAAGGCCTCTTCTTCTTAGAAAGCTTTATCCTTACATACAAAACCTGCAGAGGCAGCCACTTAAATACCTTCAGGCCTTTTTTCATGTAAGACCCAAGGACCTTTCGAACCCCTTTTTTTCTCATCTTCCGCGATGGGAGTTGACAGCGAGACTGAAGGTTTTTTTTTCTGATACAGTAAAGTCGGAACTCATCTCCAGTGACAGTTATGAAGATATAAAAAACCTTCTGCCCCCTGAGTATTATAACTGGGATAGCCTTTCTCAGGCCGGGTATCTTGAGACCATGTATCTCCTTCCGGGATACATACTATCCTCCCAGGGTGACAGGGTTTCTATGGCCCACTCCGTGGAGGGGAGGTTTCCTTTTCTGGACCACAGGGTAGTAGAGTTTGCCTCCGGTCTTCCAGCCGGGCTGAAACTGAAGGTACTGAATGAAAAGTATATCCTCAAACTTTGTGCAGGTGATATGGTTCCACTTTCGGTAAGGAATAGACCGAAGCAGCCCTACAGGGCGCCTGAGGGGAAGAGCTTCTTCAGGTCAGGTTCCGGAAGAGCCCGGTTTGAATATATAGAAGAGCTTCTATCGCGGGAAAGGATTAAAGAGTTTGGAATATTTAATCCTGATACGGTTGAGAGGCTCGTGGATAAATTCAGAAAAGGTCATGCGATTGGGACAAAGGACAATATGGCACTTGTCGGTATCTTGTCGACTCAGTTGTTTGTATACCATTTTATCAAAAACTTTACAGGGAGCCCTCTTTATGGAAGCAATTGAGCAGGAACTACGCCTGTTTGTTGTTGATAACTTCCTTTTTGGGCAGAAGAATGGATTCATGGACGATGATTCCTTTCTTGAGAATGGGATTATAGATTCAACTGGTGTGCTCGAACTCGTGGCCTTTTTAGAGGAAAAATACCGTATAGGCATAGATGATGAAGATCTGGTTCCGGAAAACCTTGATTCCATTATTAATCTTGTTCGGTTCGTTAAAACTAAAATGAGCCGTTCATGAGGACCCGGATTTCCTTACAGGGAAAGGGCAGATGAGGGTTGAGGAATTTCTTGAGTTAAGCGCTGAGAGGTTTCCGGATAAGTGTGCTCTTATATGTGGGGACAGGAGACTGACCTATGGTGAGATAGAGGAGAAGTGCAATCACCTTGCCCATGCCCTGCTTGCTGAAGGGGTTGAGCGTGGAGACCGGGTAGCGGTCTGCCTTAACAATTCAGTGGAGGCAGTCCTGGCCATATTTGCCATCCTGAAGGCTGGAGCCGCATTTATGATGGTCAACCCTACCACCAGGATGGAGAAGCTCACTTATCTCCTGAATAACTCACGGGCCGGCGTTCTGGTTGCCCACTCCCAAAAACTTACCTTCATCGAGGGTTGCTGGTCTCAAACCCCTCATCTCCGGAGTATTGTTGTAGCCGGGACGGAAGGTGCCGACACGTCCAACAATATGGACAAACGTTTTGTATCGCTAAATGAAATCCTGAATCAACCCACTCAACCCAGACATCCACTTCCGAAGAGGAGTATGGATTTTGACCTTGCTGCCTTGATATACACCTCGGCTTCTACCGGAAGGCCAAAAGGGGTAATGATGACACATCATAATATATCCTCTGCTGCATGGTCTATCACAACCTATCTGAAGAATACAGCTGAAGATATCATAATTAATGTCCTTCCTCTTTCCTTTGATTACGGCCTGTATCAGGTCTTGATGGGCTTTAAGTTCGGAGGGACTGTGGTGCTGGAGCGTTCTTTTACCTATCCCCACTCTGTGCTCGACAGGATTGCCGGGGAGAAAGTGACGGGATTCCCGATTGTTCCCACGATCTCTGCCATTCTTTTGCAGATGGACCTGAAGAAGTATGACTTTTCCTCACTGCGTTACATTACCAATACCGGAGCCGCCCTGCCGACAGACCATATATTAAAACTACGGGAGTTACTGTCCCATGTGGAGATATACTCCATGTACGGTCTGACGGAGTGTAAGCGGGTTTCCTACCTGCCTCCCGAGCAGATCGACATGAGACCGGCCTCGGTAGGAAAGGGTATGCCGGGGGTGGATGTCTATATAGTGGATGAAGAAGGCAACAGGGTTGGATTTGGTGTGACAGGAGAGCTTGTGGTGCGCGGGGCCAATGTCATGCAGGGATACTGGGGACTTCCTGAAGAGACGGAGAAAGTACTCAAACCGGGATTTATTTCAGGGGAGAAGGTCTTATATACGGGTGACCTCTTCTATATGGATGAAGATGGTTATCTATATTTTGTTTCCCGTAAGGACGATATGATCAAGACGCGGGGTGAGAAGGTCAGTCCTAAAGAAGTGGAAAACGTACTATACAATATGGCTGGGGTTTCCGAAGCTGTTGTCGTTGGTGTTCCTGATGAGGTCCTGGGAGAGGCCATTAAGGCAGTAGTAGTGCCAAGAGAAGGAGTGGAACTGACCGGGAAGGATATCCTCCGGCATTGCAGGAATTATCTGGAGGACTTTATGGTACCCGGATACATAGAGATTTGCTCTGCCCTTCCAAAGACTGATGCAGGAAAGATCAACAGGAAAGGACTCGCAACCCCTAAGCCATGATTTATTACAGATTATCTGCTCCTAAAGAGAATAAAATATGAAGATTTGCTCTAAATGCGTTCTTCCGGAGACATTCCCCGGTATCAGTTTCAACGGGGAAGGGGTATGCAACTATTGTCTGAGTTTCGGAGGTATGGAAGGAATCAATAGAGAGAAAGTGAAGTACCGGCAGAAATTTGAGGACCTCATTGCACGCTGTTCCAAGGGGTCCGGATACGAGTGTCTGGTATGTTTTAGCGGGGGTAAAGACAGTACCTACACCCTTGACCTTCTTAAAAACCATTATGGTCTGCGGGTCCTGGCAGTAACCATGGACAATGGCTTCATTTCCCCTGTAGCTATTGAGAATATCAGGAGGATGGTTGAAGGTGTAGGGGTGGACCATATCTTTTTCAAACCCCGCTTTGATCTCCTGAAGCAGATATTTGCAAGATCTGCAACAGAGGTTTTTTATTCCGGAAAGACCCTTCAGAGGGCAAGCTCAATCTGTACCTCCTGTATCAGTATAGTGAAGTTTGTTGCCCTCAGGATAGCCATAGAACAGGAGATTCCTTTTGTCGGGTATGGTTGGTCCCCCGGACAGGCCCCTATACAGTCTTCAGTAATGCGGACCAATCCATCCCTGATCAGGGCTGCTCAGAAGTCCGTTCAGGTGCCTCTTGTTGAGAGGTTTGGCCGCGAGGTGAATCATTATTTTCTTGAGGAGCATCACTTTAAGAAAACTGATTTTTTCCCTTACAACATTCACCCACTTGCCTTTCTGGAGTACAATGAAACGGAGATTTACAAACGGCTTGGTGAATTCGGCTGGGTGAGGCCTGAAGATACCGATCCTAACTCAACAAACTGCCTGCTTAATACCTATGCCAATTATGTCCATCAGCAGCAATTCGGGTATAACCCTTATGCATTTGAGATTGCAAAGATGGTCAGAGAAGGGGTAATGAGCAGGGAAGAAGGGCTTGGCAGGTTTGAAGACCCGCCTCAGAGTGAACAGTTGAATATTATTAAGCGAAGGCTGGGTATATGAAAAAATACAGAATTGTCAAAGCAGATATAGAAAAAAACAAAGACGATCTGCTTCCTGTACTGAAGAGAAACCTTAAGGACATTTCAGGGGAACATTATGTATGGAACTATACTGCATCGCCTTATGGGAATGCCCACTGCTGGTTGGCAAGTGAAGAAAGTTCAGGGAGGTGTGTCGGCTCAGGAACGCTTTTCCCGCGAAGGATGTTTGTGGAGGGTAAGGCAGTATATGGTGCAATAGCCGGAGATTTTGCTGTTGATAAGGAGCATAGGGCATATGGTCCGGCATTAAAACTGCAGAGGACGATTCAGTCAGCTCATAAAGATACCGGCCTTGAGTTTATATATGGCGTTCCGAACAAATTATCGGAGCCGATATTCCTGCGGACAGGCTACTCTGAACTTGGCAAATATAGCAGGTTTATAAAGATATTGAAGGCAGAGTATAAACTCAGACAGTACCTTCCTCCGGCTTCGGTTACAAGGATGTTTTCAGGGATTATAGACCTTGGCTTAAAGGGGTTTTCCAAAGAAATCAGATACAGAAGGCCCCGGAATGTTTCAATTGAGATGCCGGCATTTTTTGATGAAAGGTTTGACCTGTTATGGAAAAAAGTTTTCAGTCAGTTTAAAATAGTAGGAGAGCGGAATTCAAAAGTCCTGAACTGGAGGTATAAAGAATCTCCTCATCACGACTACAGGATTTTTGCACTTATTGACCATGAACAATATATCGATGGATATATTGTTTACTATACAGAAAACAGTGCGTGTTATATTGCAGACGTGTTATTTGTTGACTCAGAGTCGATTAGAGACTCACTCTTTGCAGAGTTCATTCTTTATATGAGACGGGAGGGAATTGGTTCTATCTCCATCCGCTATCTTGGGGGAGGTCTGTTGAGCAGGCAGTTAAGGAACTTCGGATTTTTTCTCGTTAAAGAAGAAGACAGCAGCGTATTGATTTACAGCGACAAAACCTCTCCATTGACCCCTTATCTGCTTCAAGGGGACAACTGGTATTTTTTAGAGGGAGATATCGATATATAAAATCTGCAAAAACCGGAGTTCATGGTGAACTTGTAAAGCCTTGAGATTGCTTTGCTTTGCTCGCAATGACGAAAAAAGCTTCCATAATGTCATTACAAGGAGTCTTGGCTACGAAGCAATTTTACAGTGATTTTCACCGTTACTTGCTGTGCAGGAACCGCTTTATTGGAAGACTATATGAAAGATAAATTGCAATTATTTATTTTACTATCCCTTTTGTCGGGAATATCCGTCCTGCTGTTTTATCCGTTTTTTTCAGAACTGAATACCTACTGGCAACACGACCGGGAGTCTTCCTATGTTTTCCTGATCCCCCTCTTCTCTGCCTATTTCCTATGGGTTCAGAGGGAGAAGTTAAGAGAATTGCAATTCAACCGGGATGAGCCTTTTTTTTCAAAGGGAGGTCTTGTCCTGTTAATCTGCGGACTTGGGTTATTTATTATCGGAAGATATACGTATGTCCTGTTTGCCGAGGCCCTTGCATTTGTTGTCATCATGGCAGCAGCCGTTCTCTTTATTTATGGAAAGGATCTTTTCAAAATCACCCTTGTTCCCATTCTGTTCTTATTGTTCATGTTACCGATTCCCTATCCGGTATACTACGCTGTAGCTGGTCCGCTAAAATATTTTATCGCTTATATGGCGGCAACTTTTCTTTCATTCGTGAATATACCTGTTTTTCTGGAGGGGAACGTTATACACCTTACTTCCATATCCCTGTTGGTCCATGAGACATGCAGCGGGTTGCGGACGGTTATTTCCCTCATAGCTATCTCCACTGCTTTTGCCTATCTGTTTCTGAAGTCCTACCGTAGCTGGATTGCAATCATTGCAGCAGCGGTAATTGTGGGTATATTCGTAAATGTCATGAGAATTTTTGCAGTAGGGCTCCTTTCTTACATGTACGACAGCACGGTTGCCATGGATTTCCATAAATACGCCTGGGGGTTTGTAACCCCCGTGGGAGTGATTACAATTTTCCTGATAGGTTATATTCTGAGATGGTACGAAGAGCGCAGAGATACATAATAGTCATTGTTCTTGTGGGGTTAACCTGTCTGTTTATTAGCCGGGTTCCCTGTGGTGAACCCGTTCCTCTTAAACGGGACCTTTCCCTCTTTCCTGTCAATATCGGTGAATGGTCAGGCCGTGAGATGTCGGAGCAGGCACAGGGCCTTCCTGTAGATACGGACCGGTCCCTTTACAGGAAATATACAAATGAAAAAGGTATGCCCCTGTATCTTTATATCGGCTACTGGGGGGGATTTCGCCAGGGTTCAGACGTTTTTTCCGGAAATTATATAGAGCCGGGATATATGTGGGATTCCGTTAAAGAGCGGGAGAGAGTTATAGAGGTAAAGGGGAAAAGTTTCCCCGTAAGAGAAGTGCTCTTTGCAAAAGGCGACTATAACATCTCACTTCTCTACTGGTATCAGACCCCCCGTGGGGTTACTACGAAAAGGTTCCGGGGTCGCCTGCTTTACGGGATTGATGCCATACTTAACCGCAGGACAAACGTGGCTCTGGTAAAGATATATACAGGGCCATTTTCAGGAAAGGAATCAACCTATATGATAACAGACCGGAATTCCCTTACAAAAGAGGTTTTTCTTCAGCTCTCAACGTTCCTGCCTTTTAATGATGAAGAATCTCGCTGACTGTAAAGATCTCAATAAACCTATTGTCGGTATTCTTTACATAATCTCCCTCGTCAGGCCTCCAATTTTATTAAATTATTTTTAAAATCAATGTGTTACATATCTGGCACAAGAGTTGCTTTAAATAATGTTAATAATGTTAATAATGTTAATAATGTTAATAGTGTATCAGGTATCAATACCTTAATGGGGGGGATTTATGTATAAGTTTTCAGGTACAGGTAAAAGGGATGTAAATTCAGATAGAGAGAAGGGGGTTATAGATATGAAAATGAGACTCTTGTTTTTTACCTTGGGAGCAATCTTGCTGGCTTTTTTAACCTCAGTACCGGTTGCCCATGCATTTCCGTATCTTGAGGTTGAAGGATCTGCAATTCCTGATTACTCAACTCTGGTGAATAATGGTAATGGGACTTCTTCCCTGGATGTGGAGTACAGGTTTGATGTTATCAATAGTAGTAGTAATAGTGCAGAAATGATTGCCCTCTTACTGGTCTTTGAAGATGATATCTTTACAGATTACAGCCTCAATCTTTCTGATGGCAGTTCTGCAACGATTGAACCAAGTGATTGGAGTGTTTACCATTGGAGTTTTTCGGGGAATACATATATGTTTGCTACTAATTTAGGTCATTCAGGAACACCTGTCAGAGAAGGTGAAACACTCTCCGGCAAACTTAACCTGACCCTCTACACAGAGGCCCTCACAAGTGTAAACTGGCTGGACTCAGCAGATATGACCCACGATTGGAGTACAGGGCAGGTCTGGGCTCAACCGTTCTTGTATGGGTATACTGACTACTATAGTTGCGGTGTTGGTACCTGTGTAGGTTACGGTAGTGGTTCAACTGTTGAAGGTAGTGGTTCAACTGCTGTACCCGAGCCAGGCACCATACTGCTCCTTGGTTCAGCCCTGATTGGACTTGGTCTCATGGGGCGGAAAGTGCGTAGCAGGGCAGGAAGGCGGTAAAATTCATCAGGGTCTGATTAGGTGAGAAAGGGCTTTGTGTCCTGATGCTGTCAATCCAGAATCAGGAAAAAAGAGGAGGTGAAAAAGATGAAGAAACTTTTGACAATTATGATATGTGTGGTGATGTTGGCATTTGCGTGGGACGCCAGTGCAACTGTTCTAACCTTTGACGATCTACCTGCCCTTGGAGGCGGATCTTATGCACAGATACCCACTTCCTATGGAGGTCTTGACTGGTCTTCATCCTGGGACTATATGAACACAAGTGGTTACTCGGGGTCTGGTTCCGGCTATGCTAATGGAATTGTGTCTGGTGAGTATGTTGCATTTAATTCAGGGGCTGATGGTGTATTCATCAATGATGGGGTTTTCGATTGGACGGGTGCCTATTTTACAGCCGCATCAAAAGATGACTTAAAGATTGACATAAAAGGCTATTCCGGAGCTACGTTACTCCACAGTGCAATCCTCTTGGTGAATACGACTGGTCCAACCCGGTTTAATGTCGATTGGGCGGGTATCGACAAGTTGACATTTAACTCATACTACTTATCCTCTGATGATATGGGGGGCATGGGTGTGGGGGGCATGGGGGGCATGAGTTGTGACCTCAATAAGAAAGACCCTTCGCAGTTTGTGATGGATAATTTTAGCTTTAATAAAACCACTGAAAACGTTCCTGAACCAGCAACCTTCCTGCTCATAGGCTCCGGACTTGTGGGGCTTGGATTTATGAGGAGAAAGCTCAAGGGTTAAAACCTTAATGAGTTTGATTGAATCTGAAAAGGAGATGTGGTTTTTATCCCGCATCTCCTTTATTTTTAGACTTTGTCGGCAGCTATTACCTGCCGCAATGGTATTTACCTCACCGGACTGTCCTCAGCTGCGTTGACAGAAAAGAACCCTGCATTATTTCAATAGAAGCCTTAACAATGAATGGGGGGACAAAACTGCTCAATTCCGGTTAAAATAATCTGCAGGGAGGGTTGATTATGCAAATATCAGAATGCTTAACAATTGTGACCGGTTTACCACGCTCAGGGACCTCAATGATGATGAGGATGTTGCAATCCGGTGGTATGGAAGTTGTGACGGATAACATCAGAAAGGCAGATGAGGATAATCCTGAGGGCTATTATGAATTTGAGAAAGTAAAGGAGATAAAAGAGGATGCTTCCTGGTTGGACGGTGTTGAGGGCAAGGTAGTTAAAATGGCTTCCACGTTATTGTATGATCTGCCTTCAGATAGAAAGTATGGATTGATCTTTATGAAGAGGAATCTGGAGGAGATTTTACTATCGCAGAGGAAGATGCTTGAGAGAAAGGGGGCTGAGGACAATATTGATGATGAAGAAATGCGGAGACTCTTCAGTAAGCACCTTGAAGAAATAGAGAGATGGCTTTCGGAACAAAAGAATATGGAGATACTTTATATGGATTATAATGATATGCTAAGGAACCCTCAGGAAAATGTCAGTATCCTGAACAGGTTTTTAGATAACAGACTGGATGTCGGAAGAATGATTAAGGTAGTTGATGATTCGTTATACAGAAACAGGAAGACCGATGTCACTACGGCCTTGGAAGAGGAGCCTGAAGATGTACCGGGGAGTGTAAAAGATGATGAAAAGATCAAGGCGCGTCTCAGTGAACTGGGTTATATGTGATCATCAAGGCAGGCAGGTGTAATTTTTTTAGCGGATGAATCGGGATAAACGGGTGTTATGTTAGGAAGACTTTTTAAAAAGAAAAGTAAGAAGGTTGTTGTCCTGGGGCTTGACGGTGTTCCCTGTTCACTGCTGAACAGGTTTGCTGATGAAGGGATCATGCCTAATATGGCAAGACTGCGGCAGGGGGGGACTCTCTGCAGCATGACTGCCTCAATCCCGGAGGTATCATCAACATCCTGGAGTACCTTCATGACCGGTGTGAATCCGGGGAGACACGGTATATACGGGTTCATGGAGGTTGACAGGAATAATTATTCGTGGAGATTTCCCAACTTCAACGACCTCAAAAGCAGGACAATATGGGAGATAGCCGGGGATAACGGTAAAAGGAGCATCGTCGTGAATATCCCCTCGACCTATCCGGCAAAACCCTTAAACGGGATGCTTGTCTCCGGCTTTGTGGCCCTTGACCTCAGGAATGCCTCCTATCCGGATGCAATGTACCGGTATCTGAGCAGGATCGGATACCGGCTTGACGTGAATGCCGGGAAGGCAGTAGAGTCCGTGGATGAATTCACTAATGATATTATCCGGACCTTTAGAAAAAGGGTTGAAGCTATAAACTACCTTTATGATTCAGAGGAATGGGACCTCTTTATTGCTGCTATTACAGAGACCGACCGGCTGCACCATTATCTCTGGGCTGCACTGGATGACACATCCCATCCGCAACATGAGTTTTTAATAAGTTTTTATCAGGAACTTGACAGCTTTATAGGCTCTTTTTATGAAAAGATAGATTCCGGGATGCCCTTTATTATGTTATCCGATCACGGATTTACGGCCATAAAAAGAGAGGTCTATCTGAATGTCTACTTAAAAGAGAAGGGTTATCTAAGTTTCAATAAAAAGGAGCCGGAATCTTTTGAGGCCCTCGACAGTGGATCAAAGGCGTTTGTTCTTGATCCCTCAAGGGTGTATATACACCTGAAAGATAAGTTTTCCCGTGGTTGTGTTGACAGGGAAAATTACGAAGACCTGAGAAATGCAATCAGGGAGGACCTGCTGCTGTTGCAGATAGATGGAGAGCGTGTTATCAGGGACGTTTTTTTTAAAGAGGAGATTTATAACGGGAAATGTTTGCCTGAAGCCCCCGACCTGATTGTACTGCCCACGGAAGGCTATGACCTGAAAGGATCGATAAGGAAGAACGAGCTGATCGGCAGAGGGGGGCCATTTACCGGGGGACATACACGGGACAATGCCGTCTTTTATATAAACAGGCCGGCAGGTTGTGATGCCCCGGATATAGTCGATGCAGGGGTTACCGTACTAAAATTGCTTGACATTGATACAGACGGCCTTGATGGGAAACCACTGGTGTGAGAAAGTAGGTTTAGCTACGAATTGCGCGAAGTTACACAAAGAAATAAAGATATGATTTAACCACTGAGATACAGAGATACGGAGAAAGAATAGAAGGTTCATTTTTTCTTTTTAAACTCAGTGTCTCTGTGCCCCTGTGGTTAATTTCCACAGTAAAAAAACTTAGCTGCTGAAATTAGTTACAAATGGAAAAACTATTAATAGTTGAAGACAGCGAAGAGATAAGAGATCAGCTTAAGTGGGGTTTTAAAAAAGAGTATTCTCTCCTCCTTGCAGATGATTGCAATAGCGCCCTCTCACGCTTCAGGAAGCATCAACCAAAAGTGGTAACCCTCGATCTCGGTCTGCCGCCTCACAGGGATGGAACAGAGGAGGGGTTCAGGTCTCTTGAGGGGATACTTAATATCCATCCCTTTACCAAGGTTATAGTAATAACAGGAAATGACGATAGAGAAAATGCCCTCAGGGCTATACAGACAGGGGCGTATGATTATTATCAAAAACCGATAGACCTCAAAGAGTTGGGGGTCAGTATTAACAGGGCCTTTCACCTTTATAACATTGAGGAAGAAAATCGTAGTTTGCGTCATGCCCTTGATAAGAAGACGATTAAAATGGGTGGTATGATAGGGCAGTGCCCTGCGATCTCGGAGGTATTTTCAACTATCAGGAAAGTGGCACCATCTGAAGTTCCGGTGCTGATTCAAGGTGAAAGCGGTACAGGCAAAGAACTGGTAGCAAGGGCCATACATTCATTGAGCCTGAGAAAGGACGGCCCCTTTGTCCCGATAAACTGCGGCGCTATCCCGGAAAACCTTCTTGAGTCAGAACTCTTCGGGCATGAAAAAGGGGCTTTTACAGGAGCCGATACTCTGGTGCCGGGAAAGGTTGAATATGCCCGTAAAGGGACTCTTTTTCTTGATGAGATAGGTGAGCTGCCCGCCAATCTTCAGGTAAAGCTGCTGCGGTTTCTGCAGGAGAAGACCCTTCAGCGTGTAGGCGGGAGGGTAGATATCCAGGTGGATACAAGAATAATTGCCGCTACGAATGTTGATATATCAGAGGCTATAGAAAAGGGGCAATTCAGAGAGGACCTCTATTACAGGATAGGTGTTCTAATGATTAAACTCCCGCCGTTGAGGGAACGGGCAGGGGATATAATGCTTCTTGCCAACCTCTTTCTGTTGAGATTCAGCGAGGATTTCAGAAAAAAGTTAAAGGGCTTTAGTGTTTCCTCGATCGATCTGCTGCAGTCCTATGAGTGGCCTGGGAATGTGAGAGAACTCGAAAACAGGGTACAGAGGGCCGTTGTTATGTCTGAGGATTTAGTTGTAGAACCTGAAGACCTTGGGTTTAAAACACGCTCAGGGCAAACTATTTCTTCCACATTTACAGGCATGACCCTTAGAGAGGTAAGGGACAGAGTCGAGAGAGACATGATATTTACTGCTATTGAGAAGCATAAAGGGAACATTGCAAGGGCTTCCGGAGAGCTTGGTGTCAGCAGGCCGACCCTCTATGACCTGATGAAAAAACATGGTCTTTATAGTGCCTCCTGAAGTTCCGGCAGTACCAATTCAAGTGCCACAACTACCTTGGGGTCATAGATGGTGCCTGAACCCTTCCTGATTTCCTCCAGTGCTTCTTGCCTTGTGATGGCCCCTTTGTATGGCCTCTCTGTCATCATTGCACAGAAGGCGTCCACTACGGAAAGACTCCTTGAGATTAAGGGTATCTCTTCGCCTTTTAATCCATCCGGGTATCCTCTGCCGTCGTATCTCTCATGATGATGCAGGATTGCCGTCTTAACATACTCGGAGAATTCGAAACTATTGAGCAGGCCCACCGTGGTATAAGAGTGGACTTTTAGTATGCGGTGCTCTAATGGTGAGAGCTCCTTCTTTTTCAGTATGCTGTCATCAACGAGCATAAGACCGAGGTCATATATCATGGATATGTATATAGCCGCCCTCCTGTCTTCCTCGCTTACCCCCAGTTTATGCATTAGCCTGGACATCAGCTCCTGAATGAAGCTGTTCTTCTTGTGGTACTTCTTCTCAGCATTTATAAGACTGTCGAATGAACTGATGAATTGCTTGAAGTCATCCTCACTGTAATCATTGCTGTACAGCCTTTCAATGAAGTGTGAGATCCTTTCGCATAGTAACGATGCAATGTAAAGGTCCTGCTTTGTGAAGGGTTCTGCTGTTTTCTTATTGTTAAGGTTAAGCACCCCTATTACTTTATCCTCTGTCTTTAGAGGTAGAGAGAGGAGGGATTTTGTATTATAGTGCAGAATGTTACTTTTTTCAAACCGTGGGTCTCTTTCTATGTCCTCTATTAACAGAGGTTTGCCTTCAAGGGCAACCCATCCAGCGACCCTGTCTCCAGGTTTTATCCTTGTCCGCTTTATAACATCCTCATCCAGCCCCTTGGCGCTCTTTATCGTGAGTTCTCCCGTCAGTTCATTACTGAGCATTATAGAGCATATATTAAGACCTAACAACTCTGAAATAAACTCTATAAACAACTCCATAGTGGTATCAACAACAGCCTCTACATGTTCTCTTTTACTCTCGGGAATGGTAATGGATACAAGGAAAACGTCATCAATATTTTCTGCTGCAAGGTTCCATTTATGGAACTCAGCGATCCTTTTTGCAAGATAGAGCTTTAGCCTCTCTTCAGGCTGGTCCGTATGAAAGAGGTGCCTTGAGTTAATGAGACAAGGCAGTATTGCTTCCGGCAGCCTCCTGGAGAGGGTCATTTTTACCCTTACAAAATCATCCTCCTCTGCAGTAATTCCTATGGAGTCATCCCTTTCAAGGTAGTAACTTAAGCCTTCTATCAGATTGATGAAGAATTGTACAACACGTATCTTGTCTCCAACAATGTCCGATATACCATCTTTTATGTCTATCTTCAGTTGCAGGTTTTTTCGTGCAAGCATGACCTTCAGAGACTTTGAGTTTAATATCTCCTCCAGGATGTCTGCAAGATTTATAATGCTTTTTTTGACGACCCGTACCTCGTCTTCAAGTCTGAGAAAATCAAGTAAGTTTTCGACAATGGAGATAAGCTTGCCGGTCTCATTTGAGATAATATTATGGAATTCCTTCTGTTCATCTTCTGCCATTGTTCCGGATTGTTGTAGATAGTATATGGCCCCCTTGATTGAATTAAGGGGTGTGCGCAGTTCATGGGAGATATTGGCAATGAATTCAGTCTTTGCGACATCCGTCTCTATCAGCTTCCTGTTAATATCCTCGAGTTCAGTAGCCTTTAACCTCAGCTGGTTCATCAGGAAGGCATTTTCAAGGGCGATGGCTGCCTGATTGGCAATAATTGCGATAAGGTCAAATTCGTCTTCTGTAAAAGGCGTACCGTCTCTTTTGTCGTTTATGTTGAGGACACCGTGCAGCTTGTTCTTGCTCACGATTGGACATGAAATAAAAGACCGTGTTTTATAATGGTCCCTCTTCTTTTCTTTAAATCTTTTATCTTTTTCTATATCTTCAACAAGGACAGGAAGGAGAGTCTTTGCCACGGTACCTGCTATTCCCTCGCCTATCTTTATTTTGTATGTTTTGATAAGTTGAATATCTATGCCCCTTGCCGCAAGTATGTAGAGTTCTCCAAGTTTGTTCGACAACATCAGGGAGCCTTTTTCAGCGTTTGTGTAGTTGATTGCAAGGTCAAGCATGAGGTTTGCTATAGCAGTGATATCGTCTGTGATGACTATAGCGCTGGATATTTCCTGAAGGATTGAGAATTTCTTTTCAAAAAGCTCCTGATTTTCCATTAGATGATTATAGTAAACCATTTTAGCCATCATTAGGCAGTCCGGTTTTTGTGAGCCAACGGTTTGTGTTTGGTTCATCTCTCTAACCTCACCGTTACTGAAGGTTAATTATGGATTTTCGGTTCCCTTTATTCTGCCTTGTCAGCATGAATGTTTCTTTAGTCATGACTGTAGCATAATCTCTTATAGAAAGCAATATCTGTGCCGACAACCATGATTCCTGTTTTTGTTAATCTTTTCAAGGGGTTTTGTTCTATGAGAAAGTTCAGGGTTGGTTTAATGTTGGGAATCTTTACATAAACAAAAAGATTGACCCTGATTGTTTTTATATTAAATAAGATGTTTTTACAAAATCGAACCATTTTTTAACGATTAGGTGTAGACAAAAGTTTTTTTCTTTGATATCCTCATATCAAGTACTATTTTTATGTATTAATCCTATCTGATATTCCACAGAAAGAGTTTGAGGGGGCGGAGTTTAAATCAAGATAGAGGAGTGCACTCCTCTATCTTGACTGTGTATCCGGGCAGCATTTCAACCCACCTTTGATTAATTTTTGTTAACCTCCCGAAAATTAATCAAAAATCCTTGATTTTTATCAGAAATTTATATATACTTTAATTAAGTAATAAAAGATCCCTGTAATCAAGGTGGAGTATTTGTTAGGAGAGTATCTCAGAAAACACCGTGAAGAGGCCAATCTTTCCCTGAAAGAGATATCCTTGATAACGAGAATACGCTGTGAGTATCTGAAGGCGCTTGAGAACGAGGAATTTGAGAAGATACCTGGTGAGGTCTTTGTCAAGGGATATATAAGAGAGTTTCTAAAGACCCTTTCAATTGAGCCCTCAGAGGCCGTCAGGCTTTATAACGAACAAATGAAGGCGAGATTAGCTGCCCAAGAGCCTTTATTACTACCTCCACGCAAAATAAAATTGTCCCCGCAGGTTCTTCTATATCCATTAGTTGTTCTGTTTATTGTTGTCCCGATGATTATGCTGTATTCTCATAATAAAAGTCCCAATGATTTAGCTGGAAAAGTTAAAGGAGAAAGCAACATAGACAGGGTTGTAACCATGATACCGAATCCTGTTGAACCTGCTGAGGCTGATTACACAAATAAGCATGTCCTCGAGATCAGGGCCGTAGAAGATACATGGATATACCTTAAGATCGACGATAATCTGAGTTACTCGATGATTCTGAAACCGGGCCAGAAGAGGATATGGACAGGAGACAGGCAGTTCTTTCTCAAAGTTGGCAATGCAGGTGGTATAAGACTGACTTTTGATGGTAAAGAATTAGGGGCTCCCGGAAAGAGGGGCTATGTTGTAAAGTTAACCCTTCCTCAGGATATCAAAGAATAGGAAATCAAAAATCAGCCGCAGATTTACGCAGATCTTTACATCCCTGTTCCTTACCGTATACAACCAGGATCATTGATGTGTGAAGGTATAGACAGGCACGACATAAAACCCGTAATCCTGCAAGGAATAACCATTGACAGGTCAGATCATCAATATATGTAATTTCACGCCTTTCTCCTTTTCCTTTATCTCTCAAGATGTTATAATTTATGGACAGAATCTGTTTAAAAGACAAGGGTAATATTACCCCGTTATAACTGTCACAAAGGAAAAAATCATAGAATTATTAAAGGAGGTGTAAAATATGGCTTTGTTAAATGAAAAAACTATGCATCAGGTTAAGGATATGCTCAAGGGATTAAAAGACCAAGTAAAACTGGTCGTATTCACACAGGAAATTGAATGCCTAACATGTAAAGAGAATCGCCGGCTGCTGGAAGAGATCGCATCTTTGTCGGATAGAGTAAGTGTTGAAGTCTTTGATTTTGTCTCAGATAAAGATAAAGCGGAGCATTACAATGTTGATAAAATACCTGCTATCGTGGTTGAGGGGGCAAAGGATTATGGGATAAGATTTTATGGCATACCGGGAGGATATGAGTTTACATCACTCATACACGCTATACAAATGGTTTCCTCTGGTGAATCCGGTCTTTCACCTGAAACAAAGGAACAGCTAAAAACGCTACATTATCCAGTCCATATTCAAGTTTTTGTTACCTTAACCTGTCCATATTGTCCCGGAGCAGTCCAAATGGCACATAAAATGGCAATTGAGAGCGATTTAATTAGAACGGATATGGTAGAAGCATCAGGATTTCCTCATTTAGTCAATAAGTACAGGGTCTTTGCCGTACCAAAAATAGTAATAAATGAAACAATAGAATTTGAATGGGCATTGCCTGAGTCTAAGTTTTTAGAATATATAATGCAAGCAAACGGGGAAGTGAAATAAATGGAATTTATATTACCGGAAAAGGTAGAAAAAGTGCCTGTAGAAGATAAAAAATTGTATGATTTTATTATTATTGGAGCTGGTCCGGCAGGGATGACCGCTGCTGTTTACGCTGCAAGAAAAAAACTTGATATACTGGTTATCAGTAAGGATGTCGGAGGACAACCTTTGCTTACCTCAGGGATAGAGAATTACATGGGCTACCAATATGTAACAGGCCCTGAGTTGATGAGAAAGTTTGAAGAGCAAGTTAAACAATTTCCTGTCGCTCTATTAATAGATGAGAAGGCTTCAAATCTAACTACCGATGATAAAGGTTTCATTGTCTCCACTACCACTGATAAAAAGTTCAAATCCCGTTCAGTAATTATTGCTTCCGGTAAACGTCCCCGACCTCTAAATGTCCCTGGAGAGAAAGAATTAGTGGGAAGAGGAGTAAGTTATTGTGCTACCTGTGATGCTCCACTTTTTGGCGAGATGGATGTAGCTGTTATAGGAGGGGGCAATTCTGCATTAACCGCAGTAATCGACCTTCTCAAATATGCAGGACGAATTTACCTGATAGAGGTTATGCCTACTTTGACAGCTGACTTGACATTAATAGAAAGGGCGAAAAAATCCGATAAAGTAGAGTTTTATCCGGGACATTTAGTTAAAGAGATTAGGGGAACAGATAGGGTAGAAAATATAGTTATATCCTCTAAAGACGGGGGTGAAGATAAAACCCTGTCTGTAAGCGGGGTTCTTGTGGAGATAGGACTGATACCCAACAGCGAATTTGCAAAAGGTTTAGTAAAACTTAATCACTTACAAGAAATAGCGGTAGACTGTGAATGCAAGACAAGTGTCGAAGGAATATTTGCTGCTGGCGATGTCACTAATGTGCCGGAAAAACAGATCATTGTGGCAGCAGGTGAAGGTGCAAAGGCAGCACTCAGCACTTATAATTATTTACTACAAAAGAAAAATGAGGGGATATCATGAGTGGGAACAGGCGGTGAGGAGACAGACTTGTTCAGGCTTCCGGGGATTAAAGACCCGGCGAGGCAATAAAATACTTTCAGGAGGCAGAATTGGGACTCTTTGACAAACTGAAGGAAGGTTTGAGTAAAACAAGAACGGGTTTTCTTGGAAAGGTCGATCAGGTTTTCCAGGGAAAAAAGATTGATGACACGACAATTGACGAGTTTGAGGAAGTCCTCATTACATCAGATATAGGCACTGAAGCAACCTTGGAGATAATCGATGATCTCCGGGAAGAGGTCAGGGGCGGAAAGATAAAGAATTACAACGGTGTAAAGGAATTTTTAAAGAGGGAGATGCTGAAGATACTGGGACTTCCGCAGCCTTTTGTGCTTTATCAGGAAAGGCCCTTTGTCGTTCTATGTGTGGGGGTTAATGGTGTGGGAAAGACTACCACCATCGGCAAGCTTGCAAGCAGGCTATACTCCGAGGGGCATAGCGTTATAATGGCTGCATCTGATACTTTCAGGGCTGCTGCTATCGAACAGCTTGAGATATGGGCAGAGAGATCAGGCGCCCAGATAGTAAAACACCAGAGCGGGTCCGATCCGGCAGCAGTGGCCTATGACGCGGTTGAGGCTGCAAAGGCCCGGGGAGTGGATACCATAATAGTGGATACCGCCGGACGCCTGCATACAAAGACACCGTTAATGGAAGAACTGAAGAAGCTCAAGCGGGTCATAAACAAATCCATGCCCGGGGCACCTCACGAAACCCTCCTTGTTGTTGATGCCACAACAGGCCAGAATGCCCTGAGACAGGCCAAGATGTTTCACGAGGCCATCGGGGTAACTGGAATAGTATTAACAAAATTGGACGGTACTGCCAGGGGTGGCATTGTATTTGCCATCAAAAAGGAACTGAACATCCCTGTAAGGCTGATAGGTGTTGGAGAAGGGACCGATGACTTGAGAGACTTTATTCCGGAAGAGTTTGTGAAGGCACTCCTTGAGGAGTAGACAACCGTCTGATGCCCCTATTTTGCCTGCCTTTGTCCAATTTCCCCCTTTATCCTTTCTCCTTCGCTCCCCTCCGGGACCTTGTCTTTTACAGGCCAATAAGCTATTATATTAAACAGAAGTTGTTCCTAACCCCAGAGATAAAAGAGCATCTGGCCAAGATAACAGAATGCTCTGTTCAATTTACTGTATATACCGGAGTTCCAATTGTGGCGTTTTATTTCTCTGCTAATAGTCATATGTATATTGTTGTTTGCCCCGGATACAATTGCCTCCACCAATGTTGAAATAAACGGCATAACATATGACCTGCTGTCGCGCCTTGAGGCAGAAGGCCTGATACGGAGCGGAATTCTGACGACAAAACCGCTAAACCGTAAAGAGGTGGCAAGGCTTATACTCGAAGCAGAAAGGAATTCCGAAGGGGAAAGTCCCCATATCCTGCAAATTATAACCTTCCTGAAAGAGAGGTTCAGGGCACAGATAGAGGGTGCAAGATACATTAAACCTGTTGATACCTTATATGGTAAATATGTATACTCCGGTTCAAACAATTCCTCCAATACCTCAAAACTTCTTAACTACAACAACTATGGTGACCTCTATAAAAAAGGCTCCAATTTCAGATTCGGATTTTCTTCAAATGTTGACCTTGGTTTTTTTTCTTTCTACATAAATCCCGAATTCAGGTACTCTGATGATGATATATACCTGACAATGAAAAGGATATACGGTACCCTTGATTTTCTGGGATTAGAGCTTGAGCTTGGCAAGGATTCACAGTGGTGGGGGCCAGGGTATCATGGGGCCATGCTTTTCTCAAACAATCCTGAGCCAATGACAATGATAAAACTTGGCAATCCGCACCCCTTCCTCCTGCCGTGGATATTTAAATACCTCGGTCTTTTTAAATTTACCACTTTCCTGACACAGCTTGAGGCAGACAGGGCCTTTCCGGAACCTTATTTCTGGGGACTTCGTGTTAATCTCAAGCCTGTATCCTATTTTGAGATAGGGGTTGAGAGGACGTTTTTTTTAGGTGGAAGGGGCGAAGATGAAGACTTTCGCGCCTGGTATAAGACAATGACATTCGTAAACGGATACGATATACCAAAAGACGGTCCCGATGTACCAAATGACCAGCACGTTGGGGCTGATGTAAAAATCACCATCCCCTTTAAATGGCAGCCTTTTCAACTGTATGGAGAGATAGCTGCTGAGGACATATCGAGAAATATAACGATTAAAGGAGGGTATCTTGCCGGCATATATCTGCCGAGGATATTTAACCTTGATACAATCGATCTGAGGGTGGAATACGCGCGAACCCGGAAAATACTCTATCACCACAAGATATACAGAAGCGGCTATACATACAAGGGAAGGCTCATCGGCCATCATATGGGCAGTGATGCAGAAGACCTCTTTGTAGGCGCTTCCCTTTACGGAACAGGAAGCACAAAGTATTCATTTTACTATGACCGGGAGAAAAAGGGCCTGACCGGAAAGAATCCCGAGGTGAGCCACGAGTTTGTTCTTGCCTTGAGGCAGAAGGTTTCAAAGAGGACTGACCTGTCTCTAAAAGGTGGATACGAAAAGGACAGGGATTCCGGGCATATTCCAGGGAATAATACTGATAATATTGTCTTCGAACTTTCTTTCGACTCAAAGTGGTAAAAATCAGTTGAGCGCAACCAAAAGCAAATGTACTTACTGCCTCCGGGTATCCCGTGGCTTTTCCCAGATCAGGGATAGAACAAGCCGGAGACGGCGGCAATCTTCTCCGGTGAACCAAGGACGAGGAGTACGTCTCCGGCACGAATCTGCGAGTCTCCATCCGGATTGGACAGTATCTGTGAATTCCTGCGTATTGCCACTACAGTAACACCGAATTTTCTCCTAAGATCGGTCTGGGCCAGTGTTTTTCCAACCAGTGGGGAGTTTTCTTCAATCCGCAAAGCACTGACTTCAACGCCGGGAATCTGGAGCTTGAGATCAGGAAAAGATGCAGCCGGTTCCCTGGAGAGGCTTCGAAACATCTCGTAACCGTCTGAGCGTACCTCGGCAATGAACCTCTCGATCTCGTCCCTGGGGACAAGGTATTTTCCCAGAACCCGGGAAAATATCTCCACCGAGGTCTCAAACTCCTCGGGAACAACCTCATTGGCTCCTAATTCATAAAGGGGCTTCATCTCCTGAAGATAGCGGGTCCGGACAATCAAATGAACGTTTGGATTAAGTCTCCGGACAAGCTCTGTAATCCTCCGGGTTGCAGCAGGATCGGATATGGCCACTACAACTATCCTGGCATCCCTGATATCAGCATGCTGGAGCACGGCCTCCTGTGTTGCATCCCCATAATAAATGGGCTCACCCTTTGCCCTTTCATTCCTTACCACCTCGGGATTCATCTCGATGATAACATAGGGGATATTTCCCACCCTGGCGGCACGTGCCAGATTCCTGCCGTTAACACCAAAGCCTATAATAACAAGGTGGTCCTTTTTGCTTTCAACCTTTATTGCCTGCACCGGATGCAGACCGTTCTTCAACCGTACAGGCAAAGGCAAGCTGGAGGCAAAATCCGCCACCCGTGGCGCAAGGGCCATCACAAATGGTGTTGCAGCCATGGTCAGAACAGATACAGACAGAAACATCTGATAAACATTTCCCTCAAGCAATCCATGTTCAAGACCGGTTTTAGACAGGATAAAAGAAAACTCTCCTACCTGACTGAGTGCAAATCCGACCAGGATTGCAGTACGTACAGGAAAACCGAGCAGAGTTGCTGAAAAACCCGCCAATGCAGCTTTTAATATCATGACAGCCACAGTAATCAGGAGAATGAGGACAGGATGTTCAAAAAGGAATCCGGCGTTAAACAACATCCCTATCGAGACAAAAAAGAAGCTTGTAAAGACATCCCGGAAGGGCGAGATATTGCCGAGCGCCTGATGTCCGTACTCAGATTCGGATATAACCAGCCCGGCCAAAAAGGCACCCAGGGCAAGGGAGAGCCCTGCACTTGAAGTCATCCACGCAACAGCAAGGCATATTAAAAAAACGCTCAACAGAAAGAGTTCATGGCTGCGCGTCCTTGCAACCTGGTACAACACCCATGGCACAACCCACTTGGCACTCACCACTACCAGCACGATAATGGCGATTCCCTTGGCCAGAAGAATGAGGAGGGACCCGCCTGTGCCACCCGACTCTCCGGCCAGCAATGGTGTGAGCAATATCATCGGCACAATGATGACGTCCTGAAAGATCAGTATGGCCAGAGATGTCCGTCCATGGGGGCTGTCTACTTCCGCCCTTTCCTGGATGAGTTTGAGCACAATAGCCGTGCTGCTGAGGGATATAAGAAACCCTATAAAGATCGCCTTGCCAACGGGCTGACCGAATTGACCTGCTATGACGGATGCAGTCAGTATGGTCAGCAAAACCTGGAGAGAACCACCCATCAGGACGGATTTCCTGATCTGCAGCAGGCTTTTGAGGGAGAACTCGATCCCTATAGCGAAAAGCAGCAGCACAACCCCGACTTCAGCCAGGGCCTTAACTTCCTCAACCGACCTTACCAACCCCAGTCCATGCGGCCCTGCCAATACCCCGGTCAGGATGAATCCAACAATTGACGGCACTTTCAGCCGGCTGCACAGGAAGAGCACTGCAATGGATAAGGCAAATATAACAACAATGTCATTTAAGAGTGGTATTTCCATGATTTAAATTCTAACCCAAAACCAGAGATAAAAGGTTGTTGGAATCGATATGACAGAGTCAATCACTCGCTTATCTGCCGGACCTTCTTCTTTTAAATAATTTCTCACCCTCTACTGCAAAGAATACCACAGAAGAGACTGCAAGTGTAATCGCCAGCTCACCTGCAGACAGGGGCTCGGTCCTGAATATCGGATTCAGAAAAGGGATATAAATAACCGCCATCTGCAAGCCGAAACTCAATATTACCGCGCCAAGGAGGGGCTTGTTTGAGAAGAGCCCTACCTTGAATGACGATTCTTTTTCCGACCTTATAGCAAGCACATGAAAGAGCTGGGAGATACATAATACTGTAAAGACCATGGTCTGCCAGTGAGCGGATTCCGTCCTGATAGTCCACGTCTGCACTGACAGGACAATGCCTGCCATCAGCAGACCCACCCAGATGGCATGAATACCGAGGCCATGGGCAAATATGCTCTCGCCGGGATGGCGCGGCGGCCTCTTCATGACATCGCCTTCTTCGGGCTCAACGGAAAGTGCAAGTGCCGGCAGCCCATCGGTCATAAGATTAATCCAGAGGATGTGGATTGGCAGCAGGGGGATGGGGAGCCCCAGGAACGGGGCAAGAAAGAGTGTCCATATCTCGGCCGAGTTTGTGGTCAGCATGTACTTTATGAATTTTCTTATATTGTCATATATCTTCCGGCCTTCCTTCACGGCCTTTACAATCGTTGCAAAGTTGTCGTCAAGGAGTATCATTGAAGCGGCCTCTTTGGATACATCTGTTCCTGTAATGCCCATCGCAATACCGATATCAGCCCGCTTCAAGGCCGGGGCATCATTGACCCCGTCTCCTGTCATGGCAACAAACTGGCCCTTGTCCTGCAGAGCCTTTACTATCTTTAGTTTCTGCTCCGGCGCCACCCTTGCATAGACCCTGATATGCTCAACCTTTTCCTCAAACTCCTCTAAAGACAGGGCATCGAGTTCCTGTCCTGTAAGTATCGCCTCAGAGCCGTCTTCAAGTATGCCGAGTCTCTTTGATATGGTCTCCGCTGTAAGCGGGTGGTCACCTGTAATCATTACCGGCTTTATCCCGGCTGCCTTGCAGAGCGCTACTGCTTCCCTCGCCTCCTGCCGCGGCGGATCCATCAGACCCACAAGACCGACAATTGTAAGTTCCTTTTCAATCCCGGGAGGAGTCAGGACTTCCGGCAGGTTCTCCCAAAACCTCAAGGCAATGCCCAGGACCCTGAGTCCATCGGCTGCCATCCTGGCATTTACCTCTTCCAGGTCTTCCCTGTCTATCTCCTTTAATCCGGCAGACGTCAGGATATTGGTTGATTTATCAAGCAGTACATCTATTGCGCCTTTTGTAAAAGAGACATATCCCCCTGCAGTCAAGGCCTCCGGAGCCCCTGTTTTAAATGGGGAGTCAGAGGGCATCCTGTGAAATGTTGTCATGCACTTTCGCTCTGAGTCAAAGGGCAGCTCAGCCACCCTCGGGAATAGCTGTTCAAGACTATTCTTGTCAAAACCATACTCCCTTGCTATGGAGTAGAGGGCCGCCTCCGTCGGGTCTCCAATGATATTACCGTCAACACCGCCCCTGGCGTCATTACTTAATGCCAGGGCTGTCATCAAGCGCTGAAGGGTAGAGCCTGTAACGAGCTGATCAGAATCGGCCTTCAGGTCTGAACCGCGAAGCAATTCTCCGTTAACATAAAGCTCCTCCACGGTCATCCTGTTAAGCGTCAGGGTTCCGGTCTTGTCAGAGCAGATATAGGTCACAGAGCCGAGGGTTTCCACGGCCGGGAGCTTTCTTATCAGGGCATTCTGTTTGACCATCTTTTTTGCACCGATGGCAAGGGAGATGGTCACCACAGCAGGGAGGGCCTCAGGAATTGCTGCAACTGCAAGGGATATGGCAGTGAGCAGCATCAGCATCACGGGCTCACCCCTGAGGAGACCAACGACAAAGACCACGGCACATATTGCAAGGACAGCCATGGCAAGCTTACTGCCGAACTTTGCAAGCCTCTTCTGAAGCGGTGTCTTTACTGCTTCCTCATCCTGGAGCATTGTGGCAATCCTGCCAAGCTCCGTATTCATTCCGGTTGCCGTAACGATACCAAGACCGCGGCCGTAGGTAATAATAGTGCCCTTATAAAGCATGTTCTTCCTGTCTCCAATTGGCAGGGTCTCGTCATGCAGGGCCGTTACCAGCTTTTCAACAGGCACGGACTCTCCTGTAAGCGCCGCCTCTTCAACCTTAAGCTGTGCTACCTCCATAAGGCGCATATCCGCCGGCACTATCTTCCCGGCCTCAAGGATTACAATATCACCGGGAACAAGTTCCGATGCAGGGATATCAACGGGTTGACCATCCCTTACAACAGTTGCTGCCAGGGCCGCCATTTTCTTCAAAGCCGCCATTGCCTTCTCTGCCCTGTACTCCTGAACAAACCCTATGACAGCATTAATAACAACGATCAGGATAATTACAAGGGTATCGGTAACCTCGCCAACAATCCCAGAGATAACGGCAGCGCCAATGAGTACAAGGATCATGAAGTCCCTGAACTGATCAAGGAACATTTCAAAGGGTGTTTTTTTCTTCTTCTCAACAAGCTCGTTTGGCCCATACTCCCTGAGCCGCTTGCGTGCCTCTTCATTTGAAAGACCCTGAGGTGATGTCTTCAGGACCTCAACGACTTTTTCTGCTTCCATCTGCCAGTGCATAAAAACTCCTTTCGTCATCACAGGTCACTCAAGCCCGTGTTGATTCAAATTTAATCTTGATGAACAAAAATAAAAAAGACCCTTGCCACAATAAAAAATTTATCATGACAAAGGTCTCGCTTGTTAGAATTATCTAACCAGCAGTGCCGGTCTGCCAGAGACAGACGTATTGACGACAGCCACTGATAAAGCTACTCCCCTTTGCAGGCGGTTTGGCTTAAGACACCAAACTCGAATTGGTGATTTCCCTGTTATTTAAACAATAGTGTATGCAGCGGACGTATGTCAAGCCCTCTCACTTGAAGGATGAAAGTCTTCCACATTGAATGGATTCTATAAAGCAGCTGTGGTCTTTCATCATGATGTATTAAACATATAAAGAACAGTCCTGTATTTCTCACCCTCTGGAGTATATTGAGGATTGAATGCTTTTTTCACGTTTCAAGGGCACCCCAGAGGTTCTCTCTATGAATCAGCGAGGAACCCTCTATCGCAACCAATTGGTATTATTAAATAGAGTCTGTGTATAAAGTCGAACCGTTGCTGTTTTCTGTCATTCCGGC
>ENA-ORDP01000184-ORDP01000184.1-marine-sediment-metagenome-genome-assembly--contig:-NODE-184-length-41988-cov-11.902917_pt1 | contig 41988 bp, 45 predicted proteins | sample MGYA00248627_ERZ508539 | MGnify/ENA primary metagenome ERZ508539 (study PRJEB26208, sample SAMN05571518) | marine sediment metagenome | biome: deep sea; feature: Hydrothermal vent; material... | reverse complement strand
AGCGGTTTGCGTACACTGTGAAAGAGGCTAGAACCCTTATGAGACAACTACATCACGCATTTCATGGGTTGGGGAATTCGGATATAGCCCGAATTTGAAACTGAGTGCGGCAGAAATCGTCGCCCGGATACAAAAGCGATGGGTCGAGGAGAACGGGTTTAAATATATGAAAGAGTATTTCAATATTTATTTGCTGACGACGTACAAGACAGAAGAAGCCCCCGACAAGATTATGGCAAGGTCGAATCCGAAGCGCCAAACAATCAACCACGAGATAAGCGCAAAGAAACAAGCGTTAAAGGCATTAAGAGAGCACTATTCAAAACGAATTGATGGCGTAAAGGAAAAAGACACGCTCACGATAGCAGACTTTGAGAGGCGAGAAGAAAAGCTAAAGTATGAGATCAATCATCTTGAAATGGAGCTAGGATTGCTGGCGCTTAAAAAGAAAGATATCCCAGCAAAGGTCAAATCGAATTTAAAAGATGAATGCGTGATCACCCAGCAAAAGCGAAGAATGTTTATCAATCTTGTCAAGTGTATGAATTACAATAGCGAGAAATGGTTGCAAGACTTATTTTGCAAATACCATCCGAAGAAGGATGAGACCTTAAGTCTAATTCGGCAAGTACTAAAAACACCTGGCCGGGTACGACATCAAGGTGATGTTGTTGAGGTTGAGTTGGAAAGGCTCGATAGCGAGGTGCAGGCAACCAGTCTGGATAGAGTGCTGGATAATCTATATGAATACAACTATTTAAGGTTGCCGGATGGACGCAGATTGGATATTAAACAGGCCGCTTAAGCGCCTATCTTTAACATTAGGTTGATGCGCTATTTTGGAGTTCTGATATGTGGGTGTTTATGAACGGAAAGCGAGTCAGACTAAAAAGACCTCCCACAATCGATGGCATGGATGTAGATGAATTTATTTTACAAAATGCTGATCTAATATGGCTGCATCAGAATGAAATGTGGGAATATATTGAAACTGAAGAGGAATAATTCACAGGAAGAGGATATGAGGACATCCATGATTTGCTCTATGTCCCTAGAGTTGTGAAATATCATCGTATTTTGAATGGGACTTGACCAACTTATTTCCAGTCTTGGGTCAGAGATAACCAAAAAGAAACCGATTCTCGTTGATTAAGAGAAGGTGTAGGATAGAATGTGTAAACGATGGGTGTATTGGTAACACTCCTTTATGCCTTTAGGATCACAAAAAAACACATCAACAGTTTCGCGACGAGGCGATGTCGGAATGGCGTCACGTGGTGATGGCCGTGTAGTGGCGCGTTAACTTGACAATGCCATGGGGATTTATCAAGACCTGCTTATGAATAATTACGCCGTTCAGTTGAATAAACGGCAGCCTTACTTTTGGGGGGCTGGCCTGGGGAGCATCCGTTTTGGCCTTTTAGGCCTTTTTGTTGTATTTCTTTTGTCGGGACCATCCTTCGCCCATGCCCAGCAGGCCGAGCCCGCCCCGGTGGTTACTGTCCAGGAACTGGAGGACCTGGCTGCGGTCATGGAGGACGAAGCGGCCCGGGAACAACTGCTTTCCCGCATCCGTACCCTGATTGCCACCAAGGCTCCCCCACAGGGAAAGCCGCCGGTGGAGAGCGCCGGTGCCCGGTTAATCGCCGCCCTTTCAGAAAATGTGAGGGAAACCAGCAGCCAGTTGGTGGCCGCCGTCGATGCGCTTCGGGATGTGCCCGCACTTTTCGCATCGGTCCGAGATCAGGCGGCAAATCCGGAAACCCGACGGCGATGGTTCGATCTGATTATCAAGGTGGCGTTGATCCTGTTTGCCGGTGTGGTTGCCGAACGACTGCTGCGCCCTCTGCTCAGACGGCCCCGGCGGGCCTTGGAGGAACGGGACACCGACACCCTCTGGGTACGCTTACCCCTGCTGGCCGGACGCACGGTGCTGGACTTGGCGCCTATCGTCGCCTTCGCCGCCGCCGCCTTCGCCATGGCATCGATGGTGCAGACTACGCCCCAGGTTCATGTCATGGCGCTGACCCTCATCAACGCCTACCTGATTGTCCGCGGCATCCTGGTTGTGGCCCGCATGCTGCTGGCGCCGACGGTGAAAACCCTACGCATCCTGCCGCTGACGGACGTGACCGCCAATTACCTGTTTATCTGGGTCCGACGGCTGGTGAGCTTTTCCGTTTTCGGATTCTTCTTCGCCGAAGCGACGTTGCTGCTGGGCCTGCCGGTGGGTGGGTATACCGGTCTGTTGCGCCTGCTGGGGCTGATAATTACCGGTATGGTGGTGGTTTTCTTTCTGCAGAACCGGGCGCCGGTGGCGGCCTGGATTCGGGGCGAAGTCCAGGGTGAAGAAAAGCTTAAGCGGGCCGGGCGCTTGCGCGACCGGTTCGCCGATATCTGGCATGTTCTGGCTGTCATTTATGCGCTCGCCATCTTCAGCATTTGGGTGCTGGGCATAGAAGGCGGCTTCCAGTACATGGTGCGGGCGACAGCGGTTAGCATCGTAATCCTGATCGCCGCCAGGCTGATCATGATCAGTCTGGACCGGCTGGTGGAACGAGGCTTCGCCATCCGCCAGGAAGTACGAGACCGCTTCCCCACTCTGGAGGAAAGGGCCAACCGTTACCTCCCCGCCATGCGCCTGCTGTTGCGCTGGGTGGTGCGCATGATCGCCGCCCTGGCCTTGCTGGAAACCTGGGGAGTGGACGTGCTGGGCTGGCTGGACACGTCGCTGGGCAAGCAGTTTGCGGAAAGCGCCTTCAGCATCATCGCCGTGGTGGTTCTGGCATTGATCTTCTGGGAAGCGGTCAACACCGGTGTCGAACGCTATCTGACCGATACCGAAGGCAATGTGGTCAAGCGTAGTGCCCGCATCCTCACCCTGTTGCCCCTGTTTCGTAAGGTCGTGTTCACCGTGCTGGCGGTGATGGTGTCGCTGATTGTGCTTTCTGAGCTGGGCATCAATATCGGTCCGCTGCTGGCTGGCGCGGGGGTGGTCGGCCTGGCCGTGGGTTTCGGTGCCCAGACCCTGGTCAAGGACGTGATCACCGGCCTGTTCATCCTTGTCGAGGACACCATCGCTGTCGGTGATTACGTGAACGTGGGCAGCCACGAAGGTACGGTGGAATCCCTTTCCATCCGCACCATCAGCCTACGCGACCCGTCCGGCAACGTACACACGGTGCCCTTCAGCGATGTCGGCACGGTGCTTAACTACACCAAGGATTTTTCCAACGTGGTGTTGAACATCGGTATCGCCTACCGGGAAAACGTGGATGAGGTGATGAAGGTGATCGAGGACCTGGGCCGGGAAATGGCCGAAGACCAAATCCTGGCCCCTGACATCATCACGCCGCTGGAGGTGCAGGGTCTACAAAGCCTGGACGACTCCGCAGTGGTCATCCGTGCCCGTATCAGGGTCAGGGCCGGAACACAGTGGGGCATGAAGCGGGAATTCAACCGCCGCCTGAAGAACCGCTTCGACGAACTAGGGATCGAGATTCCCTTCCCCCAACGGACCATCTCCTTCAGCGAAGACACCGCCGTTGCCGACCGCACTGTGGTGAAGGAGGGATAACTGCAAGGCAACCATACTCATGCCAAAAATAAGCGTTGTCATTACATCCTACAATCAAAAGGATTATCTGCGAGAGGCTGTTGCTAGCATTTTAAATGCAGACCCTGAAGCCCCATGAGATCATCATTGTTGATGACTGTTCAACGGATGGGTCGAAGGATGTTATTGATGCCTATGTGCAGGCCTATCCGGGATTTATCAGAGCATTTTATCAACCAAAAAATGCCGGTTTCGCCAGGAACAAAAATTACGGGATGACGTTCTGCATGTTTGATAAAAGCCTGTATTTCCAGGGCTTTTGTGATAACCGATAAATTGATCTGTGCAACTTCGGTGGCTAATGTTGCCTGGCTTTTGTGAATAAATTCTCTGGCCAGGTCAATATAATCCTGGTGAGTTTGGACAATCGCGTCCTGTTGTCTTTGCTTTTTATAGATGTTCCTGATATTCCCAGCGGCGCAGAATTCTTGCTTTATCAGAAAAGAATTGGATATGTCGCAAATAGAAGTACCCTCAAAATTTAATGTCCTTCAACACCTGGTCAAACTGAGTGTTTGTTTTCGTCGATAGTCTCAATTATGGGGCAACCGTCCTCGCTTCCACGGCATAGATTGAGCAGTAACTGCAGTTCGTCGCGCAGGGTCTTTATCTCTGCAAGACTGGCCTCTATCTCGGCTAATTTTTTGGCCGTGAGTTGACGCACTTCATTTTTGGCATGCTGTGGGTCGACACGCATGCTCATCAGTTCGCCAATCTCTTTCAGGGAAAAATTCATCTTCTGCGCCCGTTGGATGAAACGCAGACGCGAAAGATCCTGGCCGCCATAAATGCGGATGCCAGATGGCGTCCGGTTAACCGGCGGCAACAAACCAATCTTCTCGTAGTAACGTAGCGTATCCGCGCTTAGACCCAACAGGCGAGTAACATCACCTATACGATGGTGCTTTGTTGCATCAATATTTAGCGTCGAAGATACTTTCAATGGCATGACTCGTTTAGTTTTTTTTCAAGAATTTTTCGCAGCTTCTTTTCAGAAGGTAATGCAGTAATAATGAGTTCACCATCCACAGCAATGGCCGGAGTGGCCAACACACCCAAGGTAACAGCATAGTCCATCTCTTCTAAAATATTCACAGTGCGCCAATGAATGCAATCACCCCCGATGTCCTCTGTAATTTTTTTTAATACATCATTAGCTCGACCGCACTTTCTGCAACCAGGTGAGGAAAAGATTTCGACATATATGCTCATATTTTTGACGGCCTATTTTTTCATGGGCTGCCACTTTTGGACCCGGTTATTAACGTAATCGGCCACAAAGACCGTCCCATCATCGGCGACCGAGACGGCAATGGCTTTATCGAATTGGCCCGGTCCATGGCCCTTTTTGCCGAACGCGGTCAGGAACGTGCCATCTGGTGAAAACTTCTGGATGCGATTGTTGTAAAAGTCGGCAACAAACACATTACCCCGTGGCCCGATGTCAACCGAGGTCACGGTGGCGAACCAACCGTTGAACGGCCCGAAGATATTGAGTGCAAACGGCCCACCCCATTTTCGCAGGAATTTTCCATTTGGTCCGAAGACCTGAATCCGATCGTTGTAACCATCGGCGGCGTAGAGGGTGCCATTGGTTGCCAGCGCAACGTCAGTGGGGTAATTGAACTCACCTGCCCAAATGCCAATCTTACCCGTGATCCCCCATTGTTTAACGAAACTACCGTCGGCACGCAGGTGTTGAATGCGTTGGCCGTAAAAATCGGCAACAAAAAGATCGCCATTGGCTGCCACCGCCACCCCGCCCGGTGAACCGAATTCGCCAGGCCCCTTACCCGCCTTGCCGATGGCGCGAAGCGGCGTCCCATCCAGCGTGAACACTTGAATACGGTCATTCCAATAATCTACGACGTATAACTCATTGCCGGAAATATTCAGATTCATTGGCCGACCGAGCTGACCGGGACCATCACCCTGGGTGCCAAATTGACGCTTGAAGCGGCCGTCGAATTCAAAGACCTGAATACGGGCATTGCGTGCGTCGCTGACAAATACCTCGCCAGCGTGGACGACAATGCCAGTGGGATCATTAAACTGGCCCGGGGCCGCACCACGTTCGCCCCACGCCGCCACAAAAACATAACCGGGTTCGGAGGCCGACGGCACCCAGACAAGCCAGATGACTGCCGCGAAACCCAGCAACAGGGCCACTATGCCACCCGCTATTTTCAGAATTATTTTACGCATTATGCGTGTGCGAAAGGTATTTCCGTCTTTTCTCAAAAAGCCAATATAACATCAATAAATTATGAACACATAAGCCCAGTCATTACCCACAAACTTTCCAGAAGAACCTAAAAACCCAACCCAATCCGTAGCGGAAGAGCCAGGAACGCGGCAAAAAACCCGACGCCCCAGACAATCACCGAACTCCAGTAGATGCGCTGGTTCCAGACCTGAGCCTTGTTGCACAGTTCGCCCAATTCCGGGTCAGCGGGACAACTGCGGCCCGGACGGTACATAATCCAACCCGACAGACCAAGCATGAATGCAGAACCTGCAAATACCCATTCCTTGTGCTGGCTCAGCGTAATCAAAACCGGGAAGCTGCTGGTCATGGCCGCCACCGTGGCGCCGAGTCCCAGAGTCACAAGCATGATGGGTAGCGCACAACAAATCAGCGTGCCAGTCGATGCGAACAAGGTGAGCCAGGTCAGGCCACCCTGGCGCCTATCTGCCAGCGCGATTGTCGTCTCCTGGCTCACAGGGCCTTCTCGGTCATGCTGCGATAGGTGAAACCTGCGTCTTTGAAGAGCTGGGTCATCTGCTTTTCCGTCAGCTTGACCCCATCCGCGACTTTCACTATCACCAGGCCCTTGTTGAGGTCCACGTCGATCTTTTCCACACCTTCTATCTTCTTTAGTTTTTTCTCGATGCCATAAGCGCAGTAGGGACAGGCCAGACCGTCCACGCGCATCTGATATTGCGTTCCGGCGGCAAGCACCGGAATACTCCAAACCAGGGCCATCAATAGCAATGCAATTAACTTTTTCATGATACTACCTCTCTCTTTAAATTTGGCTCTAACATAATGGGCACGAAAGTTACCCGACATATCTACAGGTGCCACTCGAAAATAAGCTTGACACGATAATCGGGTTCCTCTTGATCGCCATTTAGATCCTGGTAGATGGGAATCTGCACACCGGCCTTGATGGCAAAGTTACGCTGGGTCCAGAAGATACCGGGGGACAAAAAAATTTGGGTGCCACCGGTATTGGCAAGTTCAAACCCGTTACGCTCCGCCCGCTGGCCGAACTCGCCGTTGAGCTCCAACAGCCAAACCGTATCCGGCTCGAGATAACCGGTGGGCTTGAGGCGAATTCCAGTCACCAGGTCCAGCAAGATCTTATCGCCACGGCGCAGACCTGCGGCATTGGTACCGTTTTTTCGATAACGCGCACCGGCCCAGTGGTACCATTTACGACTTTCGTAACCGTAGGCCAGACCCATAATCGCGTCTGTGGTGCCCGTGCCCAAGGCCGGCGCGTCCTTGTTGGCAGCGGTGTCAGTCTTGACCTTGAGCAATATTGTGGCGCTTCTTTGCAGGCCGAGAGAATCCTTACGCCAGAATCGGTATTTGGTGAACAAGCTTGCATCACCCACACCGGATGAGGATTCGCCTCCCGCCGAGACCCGCGCATAGGGCAACTCAACACCGGCGGCCCAATCACCGGTGATGCCGTAGGTCAGCTCCAGACCCAACTCGGTGTCCCGATCACCACCCTTTTTGCGGGTACGGACCTCCGGGGCGATCTCTACACCGCCCTTAAACAAAACATGGGGGCCAATGCCAAAGACCGGGTCATGGGCCAAGACGGGGCCGGTTGCAAGCATCAACACAAGGCCCCACCCACCACCGTGTAATTTCATCTTATTCACGATTGCTGCACTCCTGGTTCTGTTTCGGACCGCCAAGAGCCCGATGGTGTGAACTCTGACAACCTGGAGGGGGCTCCAGGTTCCGTAATTTCTGCTAAGTTTTTCAAGCTCCATAGATACTAGCTCATGGAGTCAACTCCAGGTCAAGGGGGAACTTTGGGCTTTATATCCCAGTCCGTAGTATAAGTACGGCCTTGAATTCAAAACTATGTATTTAGGACTGGGGGCTCACCGGTGAACACACCAAAACTGACTATTGGTCGTTTAGCGCGGGTTGCCGGGGTGAATGTGGAAACCGTCCGCTACTATCAACGCCTGGGAATAATCAAAGAACCCCCCAAGCCAATCGAAGGTTACCGGCTTTACCCACCGCAAACGGTGGAGCGGCTAAGGTTCATCAAACGCGCCCAGCAACTGGGTTTCAGTCTGAAGGAGATTCACGGCCTGCTCGAAATGGGCGATGGTCATTGTGACGATGTACGCAAACGGGCCGAGGAAAAACGCATTCAGATCACGGACCAGATCAAAGACCTGAATGCACTACGCACAACCCTGGACAGGCTTATCCAACAGTGTGATGCCGGACAAGACAAGGCCCACTGCCCCATAGTGGAGACCCTCGCAGAAAAAACGATATAACCCAATCATTGTATAAATCGCCCCGTGTACAAGGGTGGGCATTCATGCCCACACAACGCAATGCACAATGACATGATCTGGAGAGTTGACCGGTACGCGGTGGGCACAAGTGCCCACCCTTGATTTCTGTAATAAATCCATTGGATACCGTTTGGAACCAACGATTTTCTGGGGATCATAATTGACAGCTACTGGCTTAGGGGCGACCCTATTTATCGGACTGGCGCTGTCTATAGACCGGGGCCGGAACTCCCTAATAGGGTTGCGATGATCACCTCGAATCATCATAGACAACACCTTGGTTTGGGTTCTTCTCTATGCACTGCTCAATGGCCCCCGTGCAAATGCAGGTCTGACGGGCAACACTGCTCATGGGGAACCACGCCTTCACGATTTTCATACCAGCGACGGGTACGGTTGACGACGCCTACCGCGAACAACATCACCGGTACTTCGATGAGTACGCCCACCACCGTGGCCAGGGCCGCCCCAGATTCAAAACCGAACAGGGCGATGGCGGTGGCCACCGCCAGTTCGAAAAAATTGCTGGCGCCAATGAGGGCGGACGGACCGGCCACGCAATGCGGTGAGCGCACCGCTCGATTAAGCAGGTATGCTAAACCTGAATTAAAAAACACCTGGATCAGAATAGGCACCGCCAGCAAGACGATGATCAGCGGCTGTGAAATGATCTGTTTACCCTGGAAACCGAACAACAGCACCAACGTGGCCAACAGTGCGGTCAATGAAACCGGGTGCATGCGATCAAGCATCCTTTGCAGGCGCGCATAACCCTGTTCGTGTTTTAGCAACCACCCACGCCAAAGATTAGCAATCATCAACGGCACGACGATATAAACCAGCACCGACAGCAGCAAGGTATCCCAAGGTACGGTGATGGCAGACAGCCCCAACAACAACCCGACCACCGGGGCAAAGGCAAAAATCATGATCACATCGTTGAGCGCGACTTGCGACAGGGTGAAGTGGGGCTCACCCTTCGATAGATGGCTCCATACGAACACCATGGCAGTACAAGGCGCAGCGGCAAGGATAATCAGCCCGGCGATATAACTGTCAATCTGTTCCGCCGGCAACCAGGGCCGGAATAGCCCACCGATAAACAACCAGGCCAATGCTGCCATGGAAAACGGTTTGACCGCCCAGTTCACGAATAAGGTCACACCGACCCCTCGCCAATGCTGAGTCACACCCTTGAGTGCCCGCAAGTCGATCTTGAGTAGCATGGGAATGATCATTAACCAGACAAGCACTGCCACGGGTAGATTGACCTTGGCAATTTCTAACCTGCCGAGAAACTGGAATGCACCGCCAAAATAATGCCCGAGTGCGATGCCAATAAAAATGCACACAAACACCCAGGCTGTAAGATAGCGCTCAAAAAATCCCATTTCGGCGCCAGAGGCTTCCTTAATGGTGGTTTCGCATTGTGCACCCATCGTCTGTCTCCGTGTTAACCAGAAAAATTCCAATTGAACATGAACCGCCAAGACGCCAAGAATTTTCTTCATAAAAACAACAATCTATTAGCTTGGCGACCTTGGCGCCTTGGCAGTTGAACATCATTCGGAGGTTCCCTAGGTGTATCGTTGGATCAGGTCAGTGACTCGATTACGGATATCGTCCCGGCTGGCGCGAAAAACACCCATGATTTCCTCTTCACTGCCCGCTGCCTTGGCCGGGTCGCCCAGTGGCCAGTGTTCCTTACGGGTGCCAGCCGGTAGTAACGGACAGCGCTCATCCGCATGACCACACACCGTCACCACAAGATCCGCCCACTCCAGCATCCCATCCGTGAGCTGGATCGATTCCTGATGGGAAATATCCACTCCCGCTTCTTGCATGACCGCGATGGCCCGAGGGTTCTTACCATGAGCCTTGATCCCCGCCGAACAAACTTGCAGATTGTCGCCACCCAAGTGCCGCACCCAACCTTCTGCCATCTGGGAACGACAAGCGTTGCCGGTACACAAAAACAATACTTTCATAGACGTGTTCCTGGCTTGTGAATTTTATGCACAACAGGCAGCGCCGGGACGGCTGGGCATCTCTGCCAACATTATATGGTCGCTAATATATGGCTGCTGCTCCCTGACACCTTTAACGGTCGCCTCGATCACCAACTGCGCCCAGACCGGTAGCTGAGGATGCAATCGGTAATAAATCCACAGTCCTTCGCGGCGATCGAGCACAATACCGGCCTCACGCAACGAGGCCAGATGCCGCGAGACCTTAGGCTGAGAAAGACCCAATGCATGGGTCAGTTCGCAGACACACAACTCACCCTCCGTCTGCATTAAAAACAGGCAGCGCAACCGGGTTGTATCGGCAAGAAGCTTGAACAAGCTGTCGGGTGGAATATTCATGCACATAATATACGTAAAACCATATATATGGTCAAGCATATGTTTTCACCAACATCATTTCTTGACTCTGTACCAGGGTACGGAGTCTATTCTTGATGTTTAATTGTGACGGACAGGAGAAATAGCTATGTCGGAAAACGTGCAAACGACATCCAACCGCTCTTTGGTCGCGGCGGCCCTCGCCGCAATCGGCGCCTCGTTATGTTGCGTCGCCCCCCTGGTGTTACTGGCCTTGGGCATCGGTGGCGCCTGGATCGGCACCCTCACCGCCCTGGAACCCTACCGGCCAATCTTTATTGGCGTGGTCCTGGTATTCCTCGGGCTGGCTTTTTACAAACTCTACATTGCGCCGCGTCGATGTAACCCCAATGATGCCTGCGCGATTCCCGGTACGTTGCGAAACCAACGCATCATCTTCTGGGTGGTCACAGTGATCCTGGCCGCCCTGGTGGCCTTCCCCTGGTACGGGCTGGCCTTGCTCGGTTAAACACGCCGGATGCCTTTAAAATTCCACATTACCCAAACTAAAATTGAGGAGAAATATTATGCGCAAGTTCCTGCTATCTTTTGCCCTGCTCGGTTTTATCGCCGCCACAAATCTGTTGATAACCACCCAGGCCGCTGAGACCAAACAGGCCACCGAAACCAAAACTGTCACCCTGAACGTTCAGAACATGACCTGTGCCTTGTGCCCACTCACCGTGCGCAAATCTCTAGAGAAGGTCAAGGGAGTCATCAAGGCCGAGGCGAGCTTTGACACCAAGACTGCCACGGTCACCTTCGACCCCGCCAAAACCACGGTTGAAGCACTCACCAAGGCCACCGCAGACGCCGGTTACCCTTCAAAACTAAAGGAATAGATTGGCCAAGAATGCACCCTGCCAATCAGACAAAACCGTCGAAGCTAATCAAAACCCGTCACAAGCCGACGGACATTGTTGAGATCAGCCGCCGCATTGTCGAGGCCTTTCCCATTATGGATGAAATGGAACAACGCCTCGCCCTGGGTCTATATGGCCTGTTGGCAAAAGGCGTAGCAGTCGCCCACACCACCCTGAGTCAGGACCTGGAACTGGATTTGGCAGCGGTGGAGAAGATTCTGAAAAAATGGCCCGGCCTGTTTCATGACGACGATGACAAGATTATTGGTTTTTGGGGACTGTCTATCGTTGAAACGTCCCATCAACTGATGATCAATGGCCAGACTGTCTACGCCTGGTGCGCCTGGGATACGTTGTTCATTCCCCATTTGCTGCAAACGGATGCGGCGGTTAGTTCTCATTGCCCTATCCGCAATTCCAGGATTAGCTTGACGGTGACGCCGCAAGGGGTGAGTGCAGTCACGCCCAAAGAAGCGGTGGTGTCGTTTCTGATACCCTCTGATGAGGAACTCAACGAAAACATCACCGCCAATTTTTGTCATTTCGTTTATTTCTTCAGCGTCCAGGAGGCCGCCGAAACCTGGATAGACAGCCATCCAGGTACTTTCATGTTGTCCCCGCAAGAAGCTTTCTCCCTGGGCAAATCAGTCAACCTTGCTCGTTACACCAGGACACTCGCCTAAGATCAACAGAACCTATCATGACGACTCTAAAACTGAACATCACTGGCATGACCTGTGACCACTGTGCGAAAACAGCAGAGGCCGCGCTCAACGCGCTACCCGATGTTACTGCCCATGTTGACTATGATACGGCAACCGCGGTCATTGATGCACCGGACAATATAAAAGCAAAAGACCTCTTAAAGGCGGTGGAAGGAAAAGGCTATGGTGCCAACATGCAAACCTGCGATAGGAATTCAGTCATCGCCGACAACAACGGCGCTAAGCTTCTGGTTGCGATCATCGGTACCGGCTCTGGCGCCTTTGCTGCGGCCATCAAGGCGGTAGAGAACGGCGCCCAGGTCACCATAATCGAAGGTGGGGAGGTCATCGGCGGCACCTGTGTCAATATCGGTTGTGTACCATCGAAGATCCTCATCCGTGGCGCCAACATCGCCCACATCCAGGGTCACCATGCATTCGACGGCCTGCCCCTGAATACACCCACCACTGATCGCCGGGCTATGGTGCGGCAACAACAGGAGTGGGTTGAAAAACTGCGTCACGCTAAATATGAAAGCATCCTCAAGACCAACCCAGACATCAATCTGCTGCGTGGCATGGCGTGTTTTAAGGATGCCAATACCCTGATCATAAAAAAACCCGACGGCAGTGAGAAGATGTTGCATGCCGACCGTATCCTCATCGCCGCTGGTGCAAGCCCATCCATCCCCGATATCGAAGGTTTGGCCGACACGCCCTTCTGGACATCCACTGAAGCTCTGATCGCCGAGTCGATACCTGAACATCTGATGGTACTCGGCGCCTCCGTGGTCGCCCTGGAATTGGCCCAGGCCTTCCGCCACCTGGGGGCGAGGGTTACTATCCTGGCCCGTTCCACCCTGCTTTCAAAAGAAGACCCGGAGATTGGCGAAGGACTGAGACAAACTTTTGAAGATGAAGGCATCAAAATTATGTTGCACACTTCTCCGCATAACGTCAGCCATGATCGCGGACACTTTGTTTTGCAAACCAATACTGGAGAAGTGCAAGGTGACCAACTGTTGGTGGCCACCGGGCGCTCACCCAATACCGCCACCCTGGACCTGGACAATGCAGGGGTCAAAACTGACAATCGCGGTGGCATCGTGATCGATGATCATATGCGCACCTCGGTTGAACACATCTATGCGGCAGGGGACTGCACCGATCAACCTCAATTTGTCTATGTAGCGGCTGCGGCCGGCACCCGTGCGGCACGTAATATGACCGGCGAGGATGTGGCCATCGATCTTTCGGTCATGCCCGCAGTGGTATTTACTGACCCCCAGGTGGGTACGGTGGGTTTGACTGAACAACAGGCACAGGATCGAGACCTTGATGTGGAATCACGCACCCTCTATCTGGAAAACGTACCCCGTGCCCTGGCCAACATGGATACCCGCGGCTTTATCAAACTGGTAGCAGAAAAAGACAGCGGCCGTATAGTCGGTTGTCAGGTGCTGGTGGCCGAGGGCGGTGAGATCATCCAGACGGCGGTGCTGGCTATTCGCAATAGGATGACCATTGCGCAACTGGCGGATCAATTATTTCCTTACCTGACCATGGTGGAAGGCCTCAAACTTTGCGCCCAGACCTTTACCATGGACGTTAAACAGCTGTCTTGTTGCGCGGGCTAGAAATTCTGGCGATGGTCTCATGGAGAGTCGCATGTCTATTTTTCCTGGTGTCTATGCCCATCACTATGGCATGGGGCTTCAAGATGACAGAGCGCGACTTGCCCTATCCGGCAGCCGACGCCAGCTTTGTTAGTCAGGGCAAAGAAATCACACTGACGGCGTACAAAGGCCACAAAGTCATGCTCTGGCTATTTTCCACCTGGTGTCATACCTGCGCCGCCGGTGTGAAAGCATTGACTGCAAACCAGGCGATTTGGGAACGGAATGATCTGGTTATTCTAGCTATCAAAAACCACAAAAATGGCGGTTACCCCGGACCGACCATTGAGGCATTCGTGAAACGTTTTGGCGGCGACATTGCCAAAACCGAAAACTGGATGCTGGGCGAAGCCACACAGCAAATGGACATGGCCTATAACAGACGCAAGTTTCCGGATATTTATTTTTTGATCGATGAACAGGGCATAGTACGACAAGTCGGTACGGCGCCGGCCATCGCCTTGGACCGTATCCGGCAATTCTCAACCGGACTTTGACATGAAGACCATAACGGAGGCGTTGAGGACAGTACTGTCACAGCCCCTATATTCGATCATTTCCGGCATCAGCTTTGTGGCCTTTCTGGTGCTTTATTTGCTGACCCTGCCCTCATCCTATACCGGCGGGCAGATCGGGCTGGTGTCTCTACAATTTCTCGATGCAAAATTCATTGGTCTATCAATCGTCATGGCAACCCTGGTTGCCCTGTTGATACCGCTAATGATTTTTCTGATCAAGCAAGGTCTAAACGCCAGTAAGTCCTCCGCTACAGGGGGCATTATAATAGGGCTTATCACGCCGATACTGTGTTGTTCCCCGCTACTGCCTATCGTCTTGGGATTTATTGCCAGCGCCCTGCCCTCACTCGGCGGTCTACTCGGACCACAGATACAGGGCTATATCGCCACCCATCAATCTGAATTATTCCTCGTCGCAATTTTTCTACTTGCACTGGCCTTGTATCAAAATGCGAGCAGCGTCGTAAAAGGGATTCACTGCCGTACTGCATAACAGGTTTTAATTCGCAGCCGATCACCTCGTCAAATCAGCACACGACTGTGCTCAGCATGATGGAATGGGTTCTGAGTTAAACACCTTCTTGCGTATCATGGCGTGATATTCCATACCGTGGTATTTGGAGAAAACATCATAGATCCAAGCACGTGATCGATCGAGTTGCCGCCGATCTACCAGGGACAGCGCAACATCACAATATTCGCCTGCATCAACCATCACTACATCACCCCCCACTGCACCTTTTTTCTTGTCGTCTTCGAGGAGTCTTTCAGTAATAGACTCACTGTGCGCCTTGATCTCCTTATAGCTCACACCTTTTGGATTAAGTCTGTTTTTTGCCTCAACAAAGACAATTTTCCATGTGGTACCTTCGTCATCGTTGCGCTCTATGATCTGGCCCCAGGGGAAATGCCGTCCACGCGCATCTCTGTATTCTTTCTCCAGCCCGGCCAAATACTCCTCGCTTTCATACTCGGCGCGTTCTCGCATACATAGGGGTATCTCCAAGGGTTCCAATTGCGCGAGCTTACTTGCCTTGGCAGCAATCCCTCTGGCCCATTCGCGTTCGCTACATATTTCAGTTACCGCTTTCCATGCTGATACGGCGCACACCTGATCCTCAATAAATGCCTCACACCAAGCTCTATCCACATCGCACTCTTTTACAAACTTTATGGTCCACGCGCTCGCATCGAACGTCCAATACTGTTCCAGCAGGCCCTTGGCCCAACCCATAATCTGGGGATTCCTCTGCGCCAGCATATAAATACATTCGTATTCTCCGAATTTTCGTAGTCGGCGCTCCAACAGGGGCTTTGCCCACATGACTTTCTTTTTCTTCGCCAGCACAAGCTCAAGTATCTCACGACCCGGCAATCTGCGGTCTTGTTTGGCAATCGCGCTTTCACGCTGGCGTTTTAGTGCCTGCTCGCGCATGGACTCGGTAATCACATCCCAGCTTTCTGATGCTAAGGATATGCCTCGTTTCTCTACCTTGGCGCGCTTTCTATGGGATTTGAGCAGATTGAAAAATCGGTCCATCAGGGTGCCTTCGTCGGCCTGATCTGCTGCCTGATCTGCTGCCTGATCTGCTGCCTGATCTGCTGCCTGATCTACATGGAAGTTCTTGGTTGAGATACCAGATTTCATTTGTATTGTCTTGCCCACACTTAGGGCTGTTTCAGGATATCGTCCCATGCTAACTGCCTGTGCATAACACCTTAACGGTCAACTCACACTACCAGATAATTGCACAATTTTGTAGTTCCTGAATACCCACTTTCAAGCGGGCGGTTGAGGAAAGCAACCCTTTTAACAACTTGCCGGAAACAGGATTTCTTTAACAAAAAATTCATACATCTCACTGATACAATGTCACCCATATACATGGGTTGACCCTATTTCCCGTATAAATGCTAAGGTCTTTACGTTGGCAACCCCGGTTAATTCCTGATATATTTAGTCAAGTATTATTCAGCCCCATCACCACACCAGGAGTATTCCAATGCAAGCAGAAGTAAACGGCAATATTATTCAACTCAGTGAGGCCGGCTGGCTCGAAAATCTTGATGAATGGAGCGAAGACCTGGCCCATGAAATCGCAAAAACCGAGCAAATCCCGGATTTGACGGGTGAGCACTGGGACATCATCAATGCTGCCCGGTCCTATTTCGTCGAATATGGCACTGTGGCCGAACCACGTATATTCTCCAAGATTATGAAGAAGAAATATGGAGATGACCGCAGCAGCCAGAAATATATTTACTCTCTGTTCCCGACCGGCCTGATTAAATGTGCGAATAAGGTTGCCGGACTGCCGCGCCCTAAAGGCTGTAGCTAAGTATTATTACTTTCCCATTGTTACTTGTCGCCGTGCCTGGAATACCATGTCTTCCTACTTTGTTTCGCCTTAGTAATTTTTCAGTAAAACCACCTAACAGGGCACTTCTATTAATCCCCTCTCCCTCCGGGAGAGGGCTAGGGTGAGGGGAGCAAACAAAGCTAAGACACTGATTTTATTATCCCCTCATCCCAACCTTCTCCCGGAGGGAGAAGGAATTATCAATTACAAGCAATAGAAGTTCCCTAAAGTTATTTCATCACAAGCCGTTAAAGTGGCGTGCGTAATAATCATTGGCCAATATCACTAGCGACCGGTTAAATTTCTTGCTACATGCATAACATCATGTGATCAATAGAAAAACACGCTCCATAATATCTTTTTATTTAAAATTGGATCTCCAGTTTTCGGTGTACAGTCTCCGGTTTTACCATTGCCGTGAGAATGCCATGCGGTATGCGACGGTAGTGATATAATAGAAGGAGTTTGAGACCGTGAAAGATTTAACGATTAGATTAAAATTGGTGCTGCTGGTGGGCCTTGTAGTGACAAGTTTCGCAGTCATAGGGGGAATCTATGCCTACGGCGTTTCCGAACAGCGGGATGCCAAGCTGGAGGACCAACGGTTCAAGAAGACCGAACTGACCCTGGAGCAACTGAACAGCGGTATCCTTCAGGCCCGGCGTAACGAAAAAGATTTTCTGCTTCGAAACAAGTCCAAATATATTGGACGACACAAAAAGACCATGGTCGCCAATTACCAAAAGATCACCAGACTTGAGGCTTTGATAAAGGATTCTGATGGCCTTTCCAAGGTGGCGGTGCTGGAGAAAACATTTAGAGAATATGAGGCCAGTTTCAAGCGATTGGTTGAGTTAAAGATATTAGTGGGGCTGGACCCAAAATCCGGCCTGTTGGGCAAACTACGCAACGCGGTGCACCAAGTGGAAAGAGAACTGAAGAAGTTCAATAAGGACAAGATGACCGTTTCCATGCTAATGATGCGTCGGCATGAGAAAGACTATCTGGCGCGGGGCAAAGACAAGTACATTGGAAAGATGGCCAAGCGCCGGTCGGAATTCACTGAGTTAATGGCGAACACGGAGCTTTCCTCTACCGTAAAAAAGAACATCACTACCGCGATGGATACTTATCATAAAAGCTTTCTGGCATTGACCGAGGATATGAAAAAGATCGTCACCGAGATTGAGGTATTCCGTGACCGGGCCCACGCAATTGTCCCACAGTTGGAGCAACTGGGAGAGATTGTGAGCAAGGCTCGCATAGCCAATGAGACCTTTCAAGCGGCAAGCGCCAGCCGGGTTATTATCTTGATGGCCACAACCATGTTGGCTGTGGGTCTGATCGTGGTGGCCATAGTGTGGTTGCTTGGACGAAGCATTATCGGTCCCCTGCGTGAGGCGGTGAATGTTTGTGAGACTATCGCGGATGGTGACCTGACCTTGACTGTGGATGTAAAAAGCAAGGATGAGATTGGTCAGCTGCTGAAGGCCCTGAGGTCCATGCGAGAGAATCTGAGTGGGCTGGTGGGGACGGTTCGGACCAATACCTCCAATATCAGTAACTCTGCACAGGAGATCGCTTCGGGGAGCATCAACCTCTCCCAACGCACTGAAGAACAAGCCTCCTCACTTGAAGAAACCGCATCAAGTATGGAGGAGATGACCTCCACGGTGAAGCAGAATGCGGATAACGCGGCCCAAGCCAATCAACTGGCCATCAGCGCCCGGGACCAGGCCCAGAAGAGCGGTGAGGTGGTGGACAAGGCAGTGATGGCCATGGGTGAGATCAATGCCTCCAGCAAGAAGATCGCCGACATCATCGGTGTCATTGATGAGATCGCCTTCCAGACCAACCTGCTGGCGCTGAACGCGGCAGTGGAGGCGGCCCGTGCCGGCGAACAAGGCCGGGGTTTTGCGGTGGTGGCTACCGAGGTGCGCAATCTGGCCCAGCGTAGTGCCGAGGCTGCGAAGGAGATCAAGGACCTGATCGAGGACAGTGTTTCCAAGGTGGAGACCGGTTCGGAACTGGTGGATGCCTCCGGCAAGACCCTGGTGGAGATTGTGGATAGCGTAAAGAAGGTGTCTGACATCATCTCCGAGATTGCGACGGCCAGCGGAGAGCAGTCCTCGGGTATCGAGCAGGTCAACAAGGCCATCACCCAGATGGACGAGATGACCCAGCAGAATGCGGCGCTGGTGGAAGAGGCGGCAGCCTCCAGCCGTTCCATGGAAGAACAGGCCCAGACCCTGGCCGACCTGGTGGGTAAATTTAAGGTCGATGGCAATCAGGCCGGGAGGCGGGCCACCACGTCACAGGAGGAGCGACGAGGAGCGGGGCGGCCGTTCCAGGATATTGAGGTAGGTCGGGCATCCGGAACGAAAAAATCTGTTCTTAACGAATTGCGAATTCAAACCGCAATCAGGGTTTGAAAGTGTCCTCGACAGTGGCGCTTCCATGTGAAATGCTTGAGTGGTGCTTTGGGTTTTCAGGGTGATGGACTCACCACGAAAAAAGTCGATAGCGCCGAAACGGACATAATCCAGAATCTGGAAAATCTGGGTGCTTGGCTTCATGCCTCAACTTCTTGATGATCCCGGATCGCTTCGAGAAAGGCCCTCCCGTACCGCGCGAGTTTTCGATCGCCCACCCCACCCACTTCGCGTAGTGCGGCCTCGGTATCCGGCCGGTGGCTGACCATCTCGTACAAGGTGCTGTCGTGAAAGATAACGTAGGGTGGGACACCCTGCTCCTTGGCCAATTGCATACGCAACGTCCGTAACACCTCGAACAACGGCTGGTCCTGCGACGGCAAAACAACCGATGCCTTGCGGGTTCTCTGAGTTTGCTTTTTCTCCCTTTTTGGCCGCAGGCGCAACTGTAGTTCCATTTCGCCGCGCAACAATGGCCGCGCCTTGGTCGTAAGCCCTAAGGCGCCATAACCCTCAGGATCAATATCCAGATAACCCTGAGCAATGAGTTGGCGAAAAATATCACGCCACGCCTGAACGCTGTGCTCGCGACCTATGCCGTAGGTGCTTATGCGGTGGTGGCGGTTGCTCTTGATACGCTCATCATCCTTGCCAATAAGCACATCGGTGGCATATTTAACACCGAAGCGTTGGCCCGTGCGATAGACACAGGACAGCGCTTTGCGCGCCGCCTCGGTGCCATCCCAAGTGACCGGTGGATGCAGACAATTGTCACAGTTGCCACAGGGCTCTGACAGGTGCTCATCGAAACAGGCCAACAGCACTTGACGCCGACAGCCTGTCAATTCGCACAGACCTAACATGGTCTCAAGCTTATGCTGGGCGACCCGTTTATATTGTTCGTTCGCATCCGTATCGTTCATCATCTGCCGCAGGGTAATAACATCCTGCAGGTTGTAGGCCATCCAAGCATTAGCGGGCTGCCCGTCGCGACCGCCACGACCCGTTTCCTGGTAGTAGGCCTCAAGACTCTTGGGTAAGTTCAAATGAGCGACGAAACGCACGTCCGGTTTATCGATACCCATGCCGAAGGCGATGGTGGCGACCATGATAACGCCGTCCTCGCGCAAAAATCGCGTCTGGTGCTCGCGACGCATCTGCTCGGGCAGACCGGCATGGTAAGCCAAGGCCGTCCTACCCTTCTGAGTTAACCAGTCCGCCACCTGTTCCACTTTCTTTCGTGACAGACAATACACGATGCCTGCATCACCTGTGTGCTCACGTTCAATAAAGCGCCACAGTCGCTCACGAGGGTTGTCACCTTCACTGATGGCGTAACGGATATTGGGCCGATCAAAGCTGTTAATATAAACTTCGGCCTGCCCCAAAGAAAGTTGTTCGATAATTTCATCGCGTGTACGCCGATCTGCGGTGGCAGTCAGGGCAATACGTGGCACATTACTAAAACCTTCGGCCAAAACTGACAGTTGACGATATTCAGGACGAAAATCGTGCCCCCATTGCGACACGCAATGGGCCTCGTCGATGGCAAACAAAGCCAGCGGTGCACGTGCCAGCAACTTCAACATGCGTGGACTCAGGAGTCGTTCCGGCGCAACGTACAACAGGTCGAGTTCCCCGCCCAATAACGCCTGTTCGGTTGCCTGTTGTGTGGCGCTGTCCTGGGTGGAGTTGAGGAAGGCCGCTCGTAATCCAAGCTGCCTCAGTGCATCGACCTGATCCTGCATCAACGCGATCAATGGTGACACAATGATCCCCGCCCCACTGCGCAGCAGTGCCGGAATCTGGTAACAGAGCGACTTACCACCACCGGTCGGCATCAACACCAGCGCATCGCCACCTTGGATGAGGGTATGGATGATATCCGCTTGATGGTGGCGGAAGTCGTGATAACCAAAAGTGTTATTGAGTATCTGCCGTGCTTGTTTCATGTTGGCAAATTAAAAAATAATATCGCACCATTGTCCACCTCGGCCTCGGCCCAGACGCGGCCGCCGTGGCGGCGCACAATCCGGGCAACAGTCGCCCGACCAACACCGGCGCCCTCAAACTCGTCACACGAATGCAATCGTTGAGAAGCGCCAGATAACTTGCTGGTATAGTGCATATCAAAGCCCACTCCGTTGTCTTTGGCAAACGGTTAAGTAAGTTGTCTTACGAGTTGTTCATTGACAAAGCCGTGCAACACCAGGGTCTGCTGGTCTTCCAGTAATTGGAATTCCAGTCCATATCGGAATTCCTGGGGGTCATCTAAATCTGGATCCGGGGAAGCAATACAATTTCTGATGACCGCTGGCAAGACCTGGTACTCCTCTATTCCGGCTACCGTTAACTTGACGTTTATTGTAACCAAATCGTCAATCTTGCCCAATGCCTGGGGTGAGCTTACGGCAAGTCCGGCAGTACTAATGTCCCGGATTCGAGTCGGTTGGTTCTCGATATATTCCCCGTCTGGGTCTTCATTAGTTACCGAAGCTATGATATCCGTGGGTGCACGATGCGCCTTGCGCACAATCAGGTGGGCCAATTCAGCGGGGTAGACAAGATGCAGATAGGGGTACGGATGCAGGCTGGTTCGCAACACACTGGTCTCGAATCCATATACGCTATTTCCCGAAAGTAGTCGCGCAACGAATAGATGCCCCTCCCGAAAAGACATGGGTACGCCATCAAGGCGTGGGGTGGTGACTATAAGACTCTTATGCTCCAGGAATCCGATGACCTTGACGTAGTATCGCTCCTCCTCCTGACCTCGGGTATATTGAAGTTGAAGAGCGTCCCCTACGGAAAATTTTAGTTTCTTTCCACTCATAAACCCACTCACCTCATACAATGTGTATGGCCAGAACCAATAACTCTCTTGCCAGGGGTAATTGTAGGCCAAATACAGTACAGTTGCCGTAATGAACATTACGCCACTATCTTAGCCTCACGAACCCAAAGATACCGACTCTAAGTTAGCGGGTTTCCTATGATCACAACCAAGCACAGTCACCACACTACAGCACGGTGGCTACTGTTAGCTCTTGCTATCGCATTATTAGGCGGTTGCGTCTATTTGTCCCCTCAACCCGTCGGCATTGGCCCCCAGCTTTCCTTCTCGAATCTCCCCGGCTGGACCCAAGATCGGCATGCCGAGGCTTGGCCAGCACTGCTGCAAAGTTGCCACAAGAAGGCAACAAAGGACCCACGCTGGTCAATACTGTGTGAGCAGGCCGTTAGCATGGCTCAACCCAACGATATAGCGGCACGAAAATTTTTTGAACACTGGTTCAGGCCCCATCGCGTGTTGGGGAGTTGGGGCCGCCGCCATGGACTCATAACCGGTTATTATGAACCCCTGCTCAAGGGCAGTCTGACTGCCTCTGCGGACTACCCCGTCGCCCTGTACCGGCGCCCCGCCGAACTGCTTACGGTGGACCTGGCCGAGCTATACCCGGAACTGGCCGGTAAACGGGTACGGGGGCGTGTCAAAGGACAAAAAGTCATCCCTTATTATGACCGCAAACAAATTGATGGGACCGATAACCCCCTGTCAGGCAATGAACTGGTATGGGTGGATGACCCGGTGGCGGCCTTTTTTCTTCACATCCAAGGTTCCGGCCGGATTCAACTACCGGATGGTAAGCGGGTCGCTGTGGGCTATGCCGATCAAAACGGCCATCCCTACTCTTCACTGGGGCGCACCCTGGTCAAACAGGGTAAGATGAAGCTGGAGGAGGTCAATTTATCCAGTCTGCGTGCCTGGCTCAAAGACCACCCCGACCAAATCACCGACATGCTCAACACCAACGCCAGCTATGTCTTCTTCAAATTTCGAGACGTGCCTGCTGGGGGACCTATCGGTTCTCTAAATGTGCCCTTGACTGCGGAACGTAGCCTGGCCGTTGATCGTTCTATAATTCCTTTGGGGTTACCGGTGTGGTTGGAGACCACCACGCCGGATGAACACCCCCAACCCTACCGGCGACTGGTCATGGCTCAAGACACCGGTGGCGCCATTCGTGGAGTCATCCGCGCCGATCTCTTTTGGGGCACCGGTCATCGCGCCGAGCGCATGGCGGGCAACATGAAACAGGCGGGGCGGCTTTATGTGTTGGTCCCCATTGATCCTAAACAGGGCACTAATACGCCATAATCACGAATCGGCCCTTCGGAAAAATTTGAGGATAATGACGGGACTTATGTATTCGTAACCCCTTGATATAAGGGGTTATCTATTAAAAGCTGTTGGTTTGTGCATAGCACCTCGTTCCCACGCGGGAGCGTGGGAACGAGAGATACCGGGCGCGCAGGATGCACGAATACCGCAAGAGCAGGGACGACCTGATAGCTGTTTTCTACTACCGGGCTTATTGGAAATTCAAGTCATTGTGTCAACGCAAATCGCTGGTAAATTCGTTGGGAAACCCGAATAGACCCAAAAAATACTATTGCCCCGCCACCATCGACAATAACTTTTCACCAATCTCCTCTCGCCGCCATCCCTTAAGCACTTTTAATTCTCGCTCGCCTTGCACTAAGCGTCCCAAATCCTGCTTGTTACACAGTAGCGCGGGGTTCAAACCATTGGCATCTGCATAATCCTGCACCTCCACAGCCAAGGCCTTGACCCATTTCTTTTGCGCATCGGTCGGTTTAATGGGGTTGTCCCACAACGCCTGTGGGGGCTGATTCTGACCCTGATGCAGAGCCTCTAGCAACGACGAACCCCAACGTCTCAGCATCCCCGGTTTCAGTTCATCCCAATCCTTTAGCACGGCCTCATCCGCCGGTGGATTGCTGGTCAATTCGAATAACAACTTGTCTTTGATCACCCAGCTTCGCGGCAGGTCTGCCTGTTGGGCGCATCGTTCACGCCACGTGGTTAAGGCCTTAAGGACTTGTTGCTTGGCGGGCGACAAGCTACCGCCACGCTTTATCCTCAGGTATGCTCTGTCAGGGTCATTGCGATACAGATCCGGTTCCAATAGCGCGGATGTTTCTTCGTCAAGCCAGTGGAGCCTTCCCAATTCCCGCAGGCGATCACTCAGATTTTGATGTAGAGCGGGCAAGTATCTAACATCATCTTCGGCATAACGAATTTGATCCGCCGACAAAGGCCGTCGACACCAGTCTGTGCGGGTGTGGGCCTTATCCAGGCGCACCTCAACGAGGCGCTCCACTAGGGCGCCATAACCGATTTGATCGCCCAGTCCTGCCAGACCTGCTGCTAGCTGGGTATCAAACAATGGGGTCGGCAGAGCACCACGCAGATTATAGAATAGCTCCAGGTCCTGGCGCGCGGAATGCAGAATCTTGAGCCGTGTGGGTTCATATATCACGTCTAACAAGGGCTCTAAATCCTTCAAGGCCACCGGGTCCACGCAGGCAATGCCTTCGTCGGTTGCCAACTGCAACAGACAGAGTGTTGGGTAGTAAGTACTCTCCCGCTTAAACTCGGTATCCAGAACGATCCATTCTTTGTCCGCGAGTTTGGCTATGAGCCGATCCAAGGACTGTGAATCTTGTATCATTTCGGTAAACATGGGTAACGAGTGTACGCGTTATCTACCCAGGGCCCAACTGGTGTGTGGTAGCACGGGCAGACCTGTGAGGCCGGGGTTAATAGCTGATGGGCAATAGATCGGCTATTATTACCCGGATCATTCCATAGACAGCGACCATGCACGACCCAAAACACAACATCAGACCGGAGACAACCCGTTGACTCACTTGCAGCCACGGTCTTGGCGAATTCACCCCCTCTATCTGTTTGCATTGAGCATGATGCTGGTGTTGGTGGCTTGTGATCAAAGGTCCTCTCAGGCCGAGAACCAGGCAGTGGAGGCAATCAAACTTATTGTTACCGAACCTGGCAATACAAGTAAATTGGATGAGCTATCCCACGGTCGCGCCGCCTCCATCGTCGAGTCGATACAAAATGATCTGCCTTCAAAAATCGCAGTCGAATACATACAGGCACGCCAGCAACAAGGTATTCGCAGCCGCTTCGAGGCATCTACCCTGAAAACCGATGACCCACTTAAAAAACACATTGTGGTTAACATCATCCAAGGCCAGCCCTCCCCGCCCAAAGATTATCAATCGCATTTTCTGGTACTCCTGCAAAGAGAGTTCAATCAAGACTGGTTTGTGACCGGCATTTCTCTTCACGCGCACACTTCGGGCCTGTATACCGAGCCAGATGAAAGCAATAACAAAACACATATCACCTTTCCACCCCCATCCAACTCAATACCGGACAGCCCTGCACCATGAAAACCTTGGTGATGCAGTTCGTCATGATTTGTTTTTTCAGGACCGATCCACAGGACCTGCCCGCATCCCGGGTGTTACTGGTACTCACGGCGTTTGCCGTGCTATTCACCAGCATACGGTCCACCGCCGGGCTGCCAAATGTCCTGCTCATGGCCGGGGTTCATGTCTTTCTCATGGGGCTCTTTATATACGCCACTCTCGTATTCCGCCGCCGCACTGCCCGCTGGCAGCAAACTGCGTCGGCCATCTTTGGCGCAACCGCTACACTCAACCTCATAACCTGGCCGTTCATCCCCTGGATGGAGCGCACCAAAGACACCCCCCAGGGCGCCATCCCAGCGCTGATCGGTGTCTTTCTGACCATCTGGTATATTAGTATTCTGGCCCATATCCTTCGTCACGCCCTGGATATACAAAGCACAACAAGTATTTGGGTCAGCATTGGCTGCGTGTCTGTCCTTATGATGGCAACTCTAATTAGTGCATCTCTGACGACCGCTTAAAAAATGCATATTCATATCGCAGGTATTTGTGGCACATTTATGGGGGGGCTGGCGCTTATCGCCAGACAACTCGGCCACCATGTCACCGGTTCAGACCAAGGGGTCTACCCGCCCATGAGCACTCAGCTCACCACACAAGGCATTGACTTACACCCAGGCTATGCAGCCCACCACCTGGAACCCAAGCCCGACCTGGTGATCATTGGCAACAGCCTGTCACGAGGCAATGCTTTGGTTGAGGCGATATTAGATCAGGACATTAGCTATACATCAGGACCTCAATGGTTGGCTGAACATGTGTTGATAAACCGCTGGGTGCTCGCTGTAGCCGGCACCCACGGCAAGACCACTACGGCGAGCCTGCTGGCCTGGATACTGGAACATGCCGGTCTGTCACCGGGGTTTCTCATTGGTGGCGTGGCAACTAATTTTGGCCGCTCCGCCCGGCTGGGTGAATCACCCTTTTTTGTTATCGAGGCCGATGAATACGACACCGCCTTTTTTGACAAAAGATCAAAGTTTATTCATTACCACCCACGCACCGCTATACTGAATAACCTGGAATTCGACCATGCCGATATCTTTGCCAATCTCGAAGCTATCAAACAGCAGTTTCACTATTTTATCCGCACCATACCCGGCAATGGCCGACTGATTATCAACGCAAGCGACCCCAACCTGGGCCAGGTGCTGGAACGGGGGCTGTGGTCTGAGACCGAAAACTTTTGCGCTATAAACCGAACCCCGGTCACCGGGATACCCCCCGGGCCGGGCTGGCAGTACCAACTCGATAAACCCGATGGCAGCCACTTTTCTCTATTCTTAGACGGGACAATCCAGGGCCAGACCCATTGGCCCTGGATTGGCGATTTCAATGTCAGTAATGCCACCGCAGCCATTGCCGCTGCACGACATGCAGGGGTACCGGTAAGCCACGCACTACAAGCATTACAATCCTTTCAGCCGGTAAAACGCCGCATGGAAATCCGCGGTGAGGTGAAGGGGATTACCGTCTACGACGACTTCGCCCACCACCCCACCGCCATTCGTTTAAGCCTCGAAGCACTGAGACAGGTCCACCGTGACCGCAAAATTATTGTCGTACTTGAACCCCGCTCCAATAGCATGCGTATGGGTGTGCACCAGCATGAGCTCGCTACGGCACTGAGTTCGGCCGATCAGGTGATAATATTTCGGCCGCCGGATCTGGACTGGGACCCGGCCACAGTCAGCAAACAGATCGGCACTACCGCCCATGTTTGCGACAGCATTGATAGCATCATCGAACACTTGGTGAGGGATCTTGGCAGTGGTGACCAAGTCATTATCATGAGTAACGGCGCCTTTGGCAAAATCCACGAAAAACTTTTGGAACGACTCGGCAAATGAAGCCCAACATTGTGTCCCTTGCCATAACCGGAGCCTCGGGCGCCGCATATGGTTTGCGCCTGCTAGATTGCTTGTTGCAATACAAAATTAACGTTTATTTAATGTTAAGTGCACCGGCCCAAATTGTTATTGCCCAGGAAACCGATTTAAAGCTTCCAGGCCAGCCCCAGGATACCGCCCGGTATTTTTGTCAGCTTTACGGGGCCGATCCGGACCTGCTCCAGGTATTTGGGCCCAAGCAATGGTTCTCACCACCGGCCAGTGGCAGCAGTGTGGCCGATGCGATGGTGGTCTGTCCCTGTACCGGCGGCACCCTGTCGGCCATCGCCACAGGCGCTAGCGACAATCTGCTAGAACGGGCCGCAGACGTAACGATCAAGGAGCAGCGTCCCTTGCTGTTGCTGATTAGGGAGATGCCCCTTTCCGTCATCCACCTCGAAAACATGCTCAAGCTTGCCCGCCTGGGCGTCAGCATTATGCCAGCCTCCCCAGGGCTCTACCATCACCCTAAGTCTGTGGAGCAAATGGTCGACTTTGTGGTGGCGCGGATGCTGGATCAACTGCACATACCCCACAACATATTGCCTCGTTGGATGGATGATAACAGCCACGATACCAATACTACGCTATAATGGGCCAATCTGGTTGTAATTATCGCAGTCTTTACCTGGTCTCACATAGAACAACTACCTTTACAGAAAACTATTAATCCGCATACAAGGTTTATCAACATGCAAATCTTTCAATCGTTAAAAATATTACTCTTCGGGATACTGATCAGCTTATTTGCGGTAACACCTACATGGGCTGCTGAATTCACCAAAGACCAGCATTATGCCGTACTCTCCCAGCCCCAGCCCGTTGACGCTGAGAAAAAAATTGAGGTCAGAGAACTGTTTTGGTACGGATGCCCACACTGCTTCAACCTGGAACCTATATTGAACGCATGGATAAAGAAAAAGCCAAAGGACGTTGCCTTCGTCAGAACACCAGCTGTGTTGCGCAAGGATTGGGCACCCCTTGCACGGGCCTTCTATACCTTTGAGGCGCTAGGTGTAACCAATCAACTCCATGGCAAACTTTTTGATGCCATTCATCTTCGCAAGCAACACTTAAATAGCGCCAACTCCATTGCAGATTTCGCTGCAAAAAATGGGATTGACCGTGATAAATTCCTCAACACATATAAATCATTCGGTGTGGACAGCGCATTCAGAAAGGCGCAAATCCTCGGTCGAAAATACGAAGCAGACGGTGTGCCTACCATTATCGTAGACGGCAGGTACCGCACAACAGCAACCATGGCGGGGTCTCATGAACAACTCATGCAGGTTGTTGATTTCCTCGTCAATAAAAGCAGAGCATCAAAAAAATAATTTGCTTACAACAGGATCATCCCTCCTATGTCCCTAACCGACAAAGTTCTTTGCCGTGTCGGCTGTGCCTATTTACTCATGGATGCTACACATGTGATCCACGAGGCCAGCGCCGATATTGCACAGTTAGTCCATTATACGGGCACTGAACTTCTAGGGCGCAATCTTTTTGACGCTTACCCAGAACTCAAGCCCTATAAAGATCGGTTTGAAAAATTGGCTCAAGATGCGGACTACATTGTCCGTTTTCGCATCAAGCAGGCGGACAATCATTTCTATATGGTGTCCACACAACGCGTATCCGAAGATGACTCACACTTGCTCGTTTTGTTTGAAGACGTATCCACACTCGTTCTGCGGACTGAAATTATGGGTCGTCGAATCCGTGAACTGGAATCACGCTGCCTGCAATTAGAAAAGATTGCGCTTAAAAAAGAGGTGGGCCACGAGGAACAATACAATACCGACAGAGGTCTATACAAATTCGACCGCATGATCGAAAGGCTGGTTGCAGAAGAGGGCTTTAGCCGACGCTGGCACTCCCCTCTTTCAGTCATCAACATCAAGTTCCCTGACAATACTGACCAAGCCAACACCGAGGCAGCAATTGATGCCATCGGGTTTAACCTGCGGGCCGGAGATATACTCGGCCTAGGAGAATCCGGAGGTCTGCTGCTCATCCTTCCCCACACCGACATTACGGGTGTGGACGAACTGCTCATGCGGTTGAGTAAACTTCCAGAATGCGCCGCGATTCCCGACCTGGGAATTTACAGTTCTACACTAAATCTTGATGGCGACGATACTGCTCTGGAAGTTTTTGAACGAGCCAAATAGAGACACATTCAATTCAAATCTATTGATCCGCGCATCAATCTGATTTACAAAGGGGCACGAAAGTTAGCAACCCTCACCATGATAGCTGACGTTGGACCCATCGGATTGTTTGGCCCTGACCATGGCACGATCCGCGAAGCTTAGCAGTTCATATATCTTCTTTGAGTCATCAGGATAGAGGCTCACCCCTACATTAGCCTGTACAGATATTTCTTTCTCACCTATAGCATGTGGCCCAGAGAGCCCTGTGAGGATTTTATTGGCAATATTCGTGACCACACCCCTATCTGCGATTTTATTCAGCACCACTACAAATTCATCTGCACCCACTCTAGCAGCAAGATCAGACTTACGGATGGCCTTCTGAAGACGTGCCGCTGTTTCGGTCAGCACCTGATCACCCGCTTCCTGGCCAAATTCTTCATTGAGATCTTTGAAACCCTTCAAGTCAACAAACAGCACCGCCAACCTATTTGATTCACGAGCAGCGATTCCCATCATCAAGCCAAGTTGTTCTCTTAAAAGGCTGCGATTTGCAAGCCCGGTAAGAAAGTCATGGCTCACCAACTTGACGAGCCGGGCATTGGCTGTTTGTAGCTGGCGGTCCCGTTTGGCGACTTCAACTTCCAAATCGGCATTGGTTTGTCTGATGGTCTCGATGGTGACCGCATTGCCCCGAACCGTCAGAAATGCCACCAGGCAAACCGCAATCAGGACCAAGCCACTAAGGGCAACAACAATAAGGTTGGCGTCTGTCATAACTGAGGGGGCAGGTGCATAGCGTCATCCTGGCAAATTAGTAGCCACTGCAAAATACCAGATTTTCATGCAATCTTGTAGTTCCCGGGCACTCCCTAATAGTGGAGGCCATGAAACCCCGGCCCTGCTGCCCATTCATTTACCACTGTTCCCCGGAAAACCTGTCCGTCCAGGTGGCGCCAAGGCGATTGGCGCGGAAAATCTCATATTGAGGCCGAACTCATTGTCTTTGTCCAAACTCGCAATCATGGTACCCAAGCTGAAACGATCAGCGTTGGTTGCGCCTCAACGGATCTACAAAGTGGTATAATAGAAGTGTAATTGAAAGACTTCTTTGCTGCATTCCCACCCGGTTTTGACGTGCTATACGGCAAAGGCTTTACAATCCCCAAAAACCGGGGATAACCACATATAGTGCATGCGAATTCATAACGTAGGGCAGAATTATCCCCGCTTAACAGTGACCACAACTCTGCATATAATCCGGGTCTTCCCGCAAACAACGCACCAATAGTAGAAGATGCATGCCAGATAGTTCCAATAAATTATCGCTCACCAGCGAACTTCGGGATAGCTACCTGTTTGCCGGTATGAATGCTGGGCAATTGCGCAGGGTGGTCGAATCGAGTTCTGTATTGACCTTGGTCAACGGGGAACAGCTTTTTACCCGAAATGATCCGGCAAGGCATTTTTTTCAGGTGAGAAGTGGCCAATTCAAACTATTTCGCCTTTCTAAAACAGGCATCGAAAAAATAGTTCATATATTTAGCTCCGGGGATACATTTGCCGAGGCCATTATGTTTATGGAACATCATGCCTACCCACTCACCGCTGTGGCGCTGACAAAAAGCGAGGTCATCGCTTTTGAGAACGAGGTATTTATGGAGATACTGCGTGAAAGCGTCGACACTTGCTTTCGGGTCATGTCGGACATGAGCATGCGGCTCAAAATGCGGCTGGATGACATTGATGCCCTTTCTCTGCAAAATGCCAGCCTTCGCTTTGTCAGCTACCTACTGCAACAGCTACCAGAGGACTCCAAAGAACCATCCAATGTTCGTCTTACTCTACCAAAATCTGTTGTCGCCTCGCGGCTGTCTATTCAACCCGAATCGTTTTCCCGGATATTGCATAACCTGATCAAACTGGGCCTGATAAATGTTGATGGCCCCGATATTCGTATCAATGATTTACAAGGTTTGCGTAGTTTTAACGGATAACTTCATCTGGCCTATTAGTGACTGCTACCACGGTAGCAGTTAATCTTGCCACAAAAAAATAATGACCGAAAATAAAGAATTTCCATCTCCAGGTACGGCCACCACCACCGATGGCTCGGGGGCTGTGGTCTGGGTGGAGGCCCATATCTCCGAAGCGGCCTGCGCCTACCCCATCACACCTTCGACGGGAATGGGCAACGGATACCAATTGGCGGTGGCTAACGGTCAGTCTAATCTCTGGAATCAGCCGTTGTTCTTTCTGGAACCGGAATCGGAGCATAGCGCAGCCTCGTCCTGCGAAGGCTACGCCCTGGCCGGTGGCCGCGTCACCAATTTCAGCTCCGGACAGGGTCTGGTGCTCATGACCGAAGTCCTCTACACCCTCTCGGGCAAGCGCTTGCCTGTTGTCTTTCACATCGGTGCCCGCGCACTCACCTCACACTCACTCAATGTCCACGCGGGCCATGATGATGTCATGTCCGTGGCCGACACCGGCTGGGGTATGCTATTTGCCCGCAATGCACAAGAGGCCCATGACCTGGCCCTGATCGCCCGGCGGGCCGCCGAGTCTTCGTTTACACCGTTCATGAATATACAGGATGGCTTTTTGACCACACACACTATAGAAAAGGTGTTTCTGGCGGAGCCGGAGATGATGGCCGAATATGTCGGTGAACCTCACGCACACCTGATCAGTCTGTTTGATCCGGAAAAACCGCTGATGACCGGTGTGGTTCAAAACCAGGACGCCTACATGAAGGGCAAGGTCGCCCAACGCTTCTTTTACGATCAGGTCCCGGATCAATTGCAGGAAGCCTTCCATCGCTTCCACGAACTCACGGGCCGGCATTACGATTTTGTCGGCGGCTACCAACTGGATGACGCCGAATATGCCATTGTCGGCATGGGTTCAGTAATGGACACCGCCATCGCCGCCGTCGACTGGATGCGCAAGAACAAAGGCTGGAAGGTGGGCGCACTAAACATCACTGCCTTTCGCCCCTTTCCAGGCAAACACATCATTAACGCCCTCAAAAATTGCCAGGCAGTGTCAATTATTGAACGCATGGACAATCCGCTGGCCAAGGACAACCCCCTGACCACTGAGGTCAAGGCCAGTTTTGCCGACGCCGCCACCGGTACCGAGGGCTATCACAAAATAGATGCCCTGCCCCGTATCCATTCCGGCGTCTATGGTCTCGGCAGCCGTGATACCCGGGTGGGTGATTTGATCGCGGTCACCGAAAATATGGTCGACCAGGGACGGCGGTTTTTCTCTCTGGCCATCGAACACCCCACCGCACTACCCCGCATCCACAACCCCGACGTACGACCCAGTGGTGCCTTCTCCATGCGGGGGCACTCCATTGGTGGTTATGGTTCGGTGACCACCAACAAGATTATCGCTTCGCTGGTAGAAGATATCTTTGGCCTCTATGTCCAGGCCTACCCTAAATACGGCTCGGAGAAAAAGGGCCTACCGACGACCTACTATTTGACCGTGGCCAAGCAACCTATTTTTGAGCATTCGGAACTCAATCATGTGGAGTTTGTGCCCCTAAATGATGTCAACGGCTTCGTCTCCAGCAACCCCCTGGAGGGTCTGGTGGACGGAGGTTGCATCTTTATCCAGAGCCGCTTTAAAACCGATGCCGAAGTCTGGGCACACATACCGGCCGCGGCACGCAAGACCATCACAGACCGCAGTATCCGGGTGCTTTACCTGGATACCGTCAAGATCGCCAAACAGGTAGCCCACTCCGCCGATCTGCAATTACGCATGCAGGGTGTTGTCCTGCTGGGTATCTTTTTACGCGTGGCCCCCTTTGTCAACGACCAGGCCCTGTCAGAAACAGCGCTGTTCGATGCGATTAAGAGAACCGTCGAAAAATATTTCGGCCGCCGTGGCGAACAAGTCGTGCAAGACAACATGACTGCCATCCGCTTCGGCTACCATAACGTCAACGAGATCGATTTTCCTGGCTTGATAAACAACACAAACTCAGTAACAAAACGTCTACACACACCTCAATAGATTGAGCCCCTTAAGCATGCACGACAAAAAACACATGACGATAGACACCTTTGTTGGTGACTTTATTGAGCGCAAACACTTTGAGCGCGATGTCATTACTGCCTATCAGGACGGTAGTGCCGAACAGATGCTGCCTGCCGACCTGGGTGTAGCTGTCAGTTGGGTGCCCGCAGCAACTGGCCGCTTGCGTGATTTCTCCACCCTGGCCTCCGACTTACCCGAGCTGGACGCGTCCAAATGCGTCGGTTGCATGGAGTGCGTCACCCAATGCCCCGACACCGCCATCATCGCCAAGGTCGTGCCGGAAACCGAGCACAATAAATTACTCAAGGAAATCGACGACCCGGAAGAATACATTGCCAGGCAATTCGCCCTCACCACCAAGTACTATAATGTGCCTCAAAAAAAGGGCCATGAAGGCGGCATGTTTATGCTGGTAACCGATCCGCGCAAGTGCAAAGGCTGCGGTGAATGTGTTACCGCCTGCGGCAAACATGATGCCTTACAAATGACGCCCAAGACTGACGATAGCCTGCAGCAATATGCGGCAGCCGTTGAGGTGTTTCGCCGCCTGCCGGACACACCGGCGCAGTACATCCAGGACAAAGTGCTGGGCGACATGATGCTGAAGAACGCCACCCACCTGTATGTAGGTGGTGGCGCCTCGTGCATGGGCTGTGGTGAGGCAACGGCCATTCGCATGATGCTGGCCGCCACCGCTTATGTTCACGGTGAAGATTCAATGGGCATCGTTGCCGCCACCGGATGTAATACTGTGTTCGGCTCGACCTATCCCTATAACCCCTATGCCGTCCCCTGGACCAACTCGTTGTTCGAAAATGCCCCAGCAATATCTATGGGTATCCGCGCCCGATGGGATGCACACGGCTGGCAACAAAAACGCCTATGGGTGTTGGGTGGCGACGGCGCCATGCTGGACATTGGTTTTCAATCCCTGTCACGCATGTTGATGAGCGGCATGGACATCAAGGTCATGGTGCTGGACACCCAAGTCTATTCCAACACCGGCGGCCAATCATCAACGTCTACCTATATGGGTCAGGACGCAAAAATGTCGGCCTACGGCAAACGGCTTCATGGCAAGAGCGAACGACGCAAGGAACTAGCCCAAATCGCTATCATGCACCCGGATGTGTACGTCGCCCAAACCACCCCTGCCCATATCAATCATTTCTACCGCGCCATCATCGCTGCCAACCAATACTCAGGACCGGCGATCGTGATCGTATACTGCCCTTGCCAACCGGAACACGGTATCGGTGACGACGCCTCCGTTCGCCAGTCCAAACTGGCAGTGGATTCGCGGGCCTTTCCACTGCTCATACACGATCCACACCAGGGCGAAACCCTGGCCCAGCGCATCAACCTGCAAGGTAATCCCGCACGCACCCAGGACTGGTACACCACGCCAAAAGGAGAGCGCATCGACTTTATTCACTTTGCACGCAGCGAAGGACGTTTCGCCAAACACTTTGACGCAGACGGTAAATCCTCACTGGAATTGGAAAAGGCCCAGGAAGATCGCCTACAGAACTGGAATTTGTTGCAGGAAATGGCGGGGTTGCGCAAGACATCATAAAAGACATCACGCCAAGAATTTCATGATTATTGACCCATTCTGAACAATCGTTTGAAACAACTTGTCACTATCATCTTTTAGGTGGGTCAATCGCAAACACAAAAACCGGCTATTTTTGGCTCAATATTGGGTGCAATTCAACAGGGTGGGCACATTGCTAAAATATCGGTTTTTGGCGTATATTGGCCAACGCCCGTGTTCGTTTACCTGCAAATAAGGTTGGCTGCGTTAGCTGCTGAAGCGCTTGAACGAGACAAAATTCAATATTGATTGCCTATACTGCAACTAACTGATTTTCATGATGAATGGCGCGCCCGGAGGGATTCGAACCCCCGGCCCCTGCCGTCGGAGGACAGTGCTCTATCCAGCTGAGCTACGGGCGCAAAATCGTTAAAACCGGTTCTAGCCTTCCCTGGCGTCGCGTCGTGCTATCTATAACACCGGCCTCACCTTCCCTGGTGAGGCGTTCGCCGAATTAGGCTTCCTTCCTGTTGTCCCAAATACGGGGGCGCAAGGATACCCAATACCACCGGGTCCCGTCCATTTTTACCCCAAATCCAGTTACCCCAGGGTATTCCAACCCATCTATTTTAGGGTATACTGATATACCCGTACTTTAAGACTTCAGGCGCCAATAACTCTTGGTAAGACAACGCGTTAGCGGTGATAATCTTCCTGAAATTAACCCGAGAAGGACGAATACAATGAGCGATAGTCAATTTTTAAAGGTTTTCGGCGGTATGCTGATGGGCCTTATTGCACTCACCTTGGTGATTTATGCGGTTGCCAACATGGTTGGCGGCAAGGCCACTGTAAAGCTTTCCCAAACCGGCCATGATAAAGCCGTGGCGGAACACATTCAGCCCATGGGTATCCTGGCTGTTTCCGCAGCTGCGGCCATGGATACTTTGATCCCTACGGCCAGTGCTGCAGACGGTAAGGCCACATATAATGCCGCCTGCACCGCGTGTCACGGAACCGGTGTCGCCGGAGCCCCCAAGGTGGGCGACAAAGCCAGTTGGAAACCCCGTATCGCCCAGGGTAATGACACCCTGTATGAGCATGCCCTCAAAGGCTACCAGGGTAAAAAGGGATTTATGCCGGCCAAGGGTGGTAATGCCAGCCTTGCCGATGCCGATGTGAAGGCTGCGGTGGATTTCATGGTGGCCCAAAGCAAATAGGTAGGGACCCAGTAGTTTAGTATTCGCTAAACTACGACCCGACGAAAAAGGCCAGCCCATATTGGGTTGGCCTTTTTTATGCCTGAAGCGGTATCCTCCAGGCTGGTGAAGTGAGGTGTTAAACTATAACAATGGGATGACCCTATTTGTGTGCTCCAAAGAACAAGACCCGCCTTATAATCGTCTTACACCAGATCGCATCCTGGCAGCTGTAGAACAACTCGGCCTGGAATGTGACGCCCGTCTGCTGGCCTTAAATAGTTATGAAAATCGTGTCTACCAAGTCGGTATCGAAGATGCGAAACCGGTCATTGTCAAATTCTACCGTCCCCATCGTTGGACAGATCAGGCAATAATAGAAGAACATCAGTTTGCCCAGGAATTGGCCGAACACGAAATTCCCGTCGTCGCCCCCTGGCAGGACCCATCTCAGCAAACGCTTCACCACTATGAAGGGTTCCGCTACGCGGTCTTCCCGAGACAAGGTGGTCACTGGCCAGACCTGGAATCGGCAGAAAACCTTAAGCGCTTGGGGAGATTCATCGGGCGAATCCATAGGGTTGGGGCAAGCAAACCCTTTGCCCATCGTCCCACCTTGAGCCGGGAGGATTTTGGCAGCGCATCCATTGAATTTCTTCTTGACAGCGGATTCATACCGCCCGAACTCCATCATCCCTATGCGTCCCTGGCCCAGGATTTGATGACACAGATCAACCAGGCCTACGACCGCGCCGGAGACAGCAACACCATCCGGCTGCACGGTGACTGCCACCCCGGCAATATCTTATGGACTGATGATGGCGCCCATTTTGTGGACTTTGATGACTGCCGCACGGGGCCCGCCATACAAGATCTATGGATGCTCCTGTCTGGCGAACGCCAAGACATGACTCAGCAGTTAAATCATGTGCTGGAAGGCTATGAACAGTTTCATCCATTCGATGCACGGGAGCTCAACCTTATCGAGGCACTACGGACGTTACGCATCATCCACTATGCGGCTTGGCTGGCGCGCCGCTGGGACGACCCCGCCTTTCCCAAGGCCTTTCCCTGGTTTAACGCTCAACGCTACTGGGAAGAGCATATTCTTTCCCTGCGCGAACAAGCTGCACTACTAAGTGAAGCACCCCTAAGCTACGATGCATAATGCGCGTCACCAAAGTAATGATCTCACCCAATCACCAGACCCAATTACACATCATTTATTGATCTACATCAACCAAAATGGATATTGAGTGGGGTAACGATAATTCTATAGCGTACACTTTAAGGTGCTCACCGTGAGCGATCAGAAGCTCAGAAATGAATGGGACACATAATCCATTGAGGAACCAAATCCTTGAAGTGCTCGAATTTCCAAGGCAACTGGTTCGCGCCGAACTGGCACCCAAACAATGTCCCCATGACATTCAATACGACGTCGCCGACCCAGTTTGCCTGCATTGCCTTGACGGCCCGGAATGTCAGTGGCTCTATGCCACTGATGAGGTTGCCTCTCTGAGTTCCCGCTCTCTGGACGAACTGGCGCAGGCACTGGAGTTCGCCATCCTTTCCGTCGCCGCCCAATTGGCCCATGGCGTCCATCCCGAATCAAAATGCTTATGTTCTTCCTGTGCATGGTTACAGCAGGCAGATCAACTACACAAACAAGCTATACAATCGAATCCTGATCCACAACTCTAAAGGCTCTACTCGACAAACTACCCCCGCTCTTACCAAAGTTGGGGCTCAGGATTGTCGAAACAGGACCTCAAGCTGATTTGCAGGCATTGGCCGCGCAAGGTAAAACCCTTGTATCTCGTCACAACCGAGCCTTTTTAAGGCTGACAACTGTTCCTTATTTTCGACGCCTTCAGCTATTACACGAAGATTCAGGCTTTTTGCCATGGCAATGACCGCAGTAACAATGGCCTTGTCTCCTGATTCGTTATTAATGTCGCGGACAAAAGATTGGTCTATCTTTAGAATCTGTATTGGCAGGTGCTTGAGTAGCAGCAACGAAGAGTAGCCGGTACCAAAATCATCGACTGTTATTGCATAGCCATTTTGGCTAAGTGTATTCAGATTGCTTGCAGCGTGGTCAAGTTCGAGCAAAGTGTCCGTTTCAGTGAGTTCCAACTCAATTAGACTGGGAGGCAATTGGTATGATGACACGATCTCGATAAACTTTTTGGCCAGGTCTTCCTGCTCTAATTGATAAGGCGATAAATTAACGGACACAGGTGGAACAATATGCCCACTTTGCAGCCATTGCTTAATTTGGGTGCACACACCATGCAACACCCATAACCCCAATGGGATGATCAGGCCGGTGGATTCCGCGATAGGCACGAACTCTGATGGCGGTATAGCGGTACCTGACATTGCATCAGGCATCCGCAGCAAAGCCTCCATGCCCGACATTTTTCTTGACTTCATGTGGAACTTTGGTTGGTAATGTATTTCCAAAGTATTCTGCTGCATAGCATCGCGCAGGCGGCGCTCGACATTCAGGCGGCGAGCGCTTCGTCTATTCATATTTTCATCGAAAAAATTACATCGTTTCAACCCGCGCTCTTTGGCGTGCGATAGCGCGATGTGGGCATGGCGCAATAGTTGGTCAACATTTGCCCCGTCTTCTGGATAGAGGCTGACCCCAGCCCGCACCGGCAGATAAAGCTCTTCACCATGAATTTTAAAACATTCATCAAAGCTCTTTATTAGCTGGTCAACAGTCAATAGCAGTGCATCCATACTCTCAACACCAATAAACATGATGCCAAATTCGTCACCACGCAGACGTGATAGCAAGATATTGTTCTTGCTAATGCCAAGTTTGTCACAAGTCTGAGTACTATAAAGCAGGCTACTTAACTTCTGTCCTACCGCCCTCAATAGATCATCGCCAAAGGAGTATCCAAACGAGTCATTGACTCGCTTAAACATCCCTAAGTTCAGGTTTATGATGGCAATCTTTTGCTGTTTATCACCCGCAACACGAATCATCATGTCCATATTATCAAGAAATACTTTCTGGTTTGTTAAACCAGTAATTACATCATGACTGTGGCGGTAGGCAATTTCAATATTTCGAGCTTCAATAGTAGTCTCGAGATTCTGATTCTGCTCCTTAATTAAGGTATACAACGATGCGCTTTCCAAAGTGTAGGCGCAACAATTCAGGACAATGGAAATTAACTTACATGTCGCGTCATTCAGGACATCGGGTCTTGACGGGATTCCTATAAACATTCCGCGTACGCGGTTCCGTGTCGCTAATACGTTTAGTAGCAACGTTTTCCCGCTATTGGCTGCCTCGGTTATCGTAACTCTATTCTGGTTGATCGCCCATGCAAATTTTCCACTCTCAATTAGATGGTCGATATGCTGTTGTAGGTCGGTGTGTTGCGAGTTTGGCTCGCATAAAACCATCTCGAACACTGCATCTTTTTCGCGGACTAGCAGGAAGGCCGTTGCATCCAGATCAACTATACGATTAAGGAAATCCAGTGTACGACGCAGTAATGTCAGTGGTTCTCGCTTCTGCGAATTGTCTCCATACAGGTCGCTGACCTCTTGTGCAATATCAAGCGCAAATCCATACCACTGATTGGCTTTCTCCAGAAAGGAGATACGTTCCCATAGGGAATTTTGTGTATTGTTATCGCTTGATGCAACTACCATGCTGTTAGTCCTCGGCTAATAACTCGTCGACAACTTCATCGAACTGTCTTTCGCTGAGCTCTATAATGCCCACTAAGGCTTGCTCAGGGATGTTCAAACGTGTCCAGGCAACAGGATCAAGTGGCGGTATACAGTGTTCCCCGGTGCCTCCAATACTCAGGCAATGCACGATGATATCCGCCACATGTACCACTGCCGATTCCAGGGGATAGTGTTGTGACAATTGCGGCCTATGATGGTAGGCCGTCGGTTCATGGATAGATTGAGGGATACGCCACATTTTCAATAGTGCGGAACCAACTTCGGCATGGTCATAGCCAAAAACCGCCTGTTCTCTTTCGTAGAACAGTGGCTCAGATTCGTCACGATTACTAAGCAGTGCGCTCATTACATCTGGCAACTCCATGATCAACACTAAGAGACCTACATCATGGAGTAGACCCGAGACATAGAAACGTTCAAAGTTCGATTCCCGGCGGTAAGTGGCAATATTGCGCGCAACAATACCGCAGGCAACACCATGCTCCCAGAAGGAACGCATATTTATTGTGCCGAGCGGGATATCTCTGAACAGTCGGGTCACGGTGGTGGCCAATACCAAGTCGCGTAGCTGCTCAGTACCAATAATTGTGACCGCGCGACTGATACTGTCAACCTTGCTCGGAAAGTTGAACAAGGCGCTATTTGCAATGCGCAGCAATCGAGCAGTCAGGCTTATATCGGAAACGAGGATGTTGCCGATATCCTCAAAGGAGGTATGTGGGTGGTTGACAGCTTCTACCAAGCGGGCATAGATATCGGGCAGCGTAAGTAGGGTATTGATTCGGTTTACCAGCGCATCAAGGTCCGGAATATCAGGGTTATCCATCCTTCCTGTCCTTCGCCAGCCGCTTGATGCATATTTCAAATAATGTGCTGACCGCTGGATGGATTAGATCCATATGCCTGAAACGCCGACCGGCCTCCTCTTCCAGGATGCTGCGTAAGGCAGGATCAATCGAGTCGGTGGCGGAATCCGGCTGGTCCAGTTCTTCCCCGGCAATCTCGATTGTCGGGATGCCCCAGGAGCGCAGAGTGGTCAGGTGATCGTTTGTCAGCTTAGTACCCGCAGCCAATAATCGTCGGCCGCTACGATCACAAACATCGCTGGCGACAATCACGCCAACCACTAAATTGTCCAGTGTTACATGGGCCATATTGCGATTTCCATGCTTCAGCAAGTAAATAACGTATCCCGTTTCGACCACCACGCGAGAATGTATTTTTGCGTGTATGGCCACATATCGACGGTGATGTCGACAATTGCCGAATCATGTCTTGGGTGGGTGTAATCGTGATCTTATTATTGGTTTTAGGTAAACCTTTTTACTTAATCCAGATCCTCAGTATATCGCCATAAATATGCATTAACTTTAGCAGATTAGTAGGATAAATGGGGTTGGGCAAGAAATGAGCTCACGCAATTTGTTGACTATTTTAGTCAGCTTTATGAATGGCGTAAACATATTTCTGCTTACGCTAACGATCCCGATATGAAATAGCCTCGCTAATATGCGCTTCCTTCACCGCATCCGAAGATGCCATATCGGCAATGGTACGTGCCACTCTTAAGATACGATGATAGGCCCGGGCCGATAATCCTATGCGGTCTAGGGCCGTTTCCAGTAGGGCCACTGCGCTACTTGATAGTTGGCAACTGCGATCCAGGTCCTCCCCTACCAGCTTATAGTTAAGGCAACGACTACGAGACATCTGGCGTTGTTGGGTGACGATCACCCTTTCACGCACCAGATTGCTGGTCTCACAGGGCTGTAAGCCTTCCCCGGGCCGCAAAAAAGACTTTGGCAGGGGCGGGACCTGTATGTGTATGTCGATACGGTCCATCAACGGCCCGGAGATGCGCTGCCGGTAACGCCTGACTTGCTCGGCGGTGCAGGTGCATCGACCCCGGGGATCGCCGAGATAACCACAGGGACAGGGATTCATAGCGGCCACAAATTGAAAGCGCGCTGGAAACCGGGCCTGGTGTG
>ENA-ORDP01000182-ORDP01000182.1-marine-sediment-metagenome-genome-assembly--contig:-NODE-182-length-42437-cov-11.858265_pt1 | contig 42437 bp, 44 predicted proteins | sample MGYA00248627_ERZ508539 | MGnify/ENA primary metagenome ERZ508539 (study PRJEB26208, sample SAMN05571518) | marine sediment metagenome | biome: deep sea; feature: Hydrothermal vent; material... | reverse complement strand
GACTCCACACTTTAATCCAATTTCGTGTTAAAGGTGAGGAGTCCATACCATTGAGAAAGACGAGGTCCTGTCTGTCCTGGTTCCCACGGGTGAGGGTCCTGGTTGCATTGGTGCACTGGTTCCCACGGTCCTCCGTGGGAACCTATGCCATTCACCACTCCACACAAACATCCAGCAATCCACCCTGCCCAGCATAATTCCTCGCACTCGAATAACGCCAATGTTCAGGCAATTCCACATAACCGCGTTTCACTGGATTTTCATGTATGTAATTAACCTTTTGACGCATAATTTCCTCATTCTGGATCCATTCAGGATGGACACCTTCCTGCCAGAATTAATACGCCTGATCGGTCTTATGGGCCTTTTTGTAAAAGGCCAGTTGGTCAAGTATCTGACTTACATTGTGAGCATCACAATAACGTATCAATTCCTTCGCGGTAAATGATTTAAACCTTCTCATATCAACACCAAGCTGATGACTTTTCACCACAAGATGCAAATGATTTTCCAGGATCACATAGGCGTAAATTATCAATCCTTCATTCATCAAGTAGCGTAACGAATTTAAAACTATCTCAACAGTCGCCGATCGCGTGAACACAGGGAGCCAGTGCAATACAGTACAAGTAACAAAATGAGGTAGTTTGGGATCAACTATCTTGTAGCGGCTTCTACCCATCGTGCATACCCTCCTTGGTTTCTACTGCGCCCTATTATGCATTCCCACGCAGGAGCGTGGGAACGAGAACGTCCCATCGGGATTCCCGTTCCTGGTTCCCACGATTTATGCTGTCCTGGTTCCCACGGTCCCCCGTGGGAACCCATAGCATACAATCGCTTATCAAGTTCCGTGTATTTTTTTGCATTTCCCTTTGCCTTGTCCACAGGATATTTCTGCTCGTTGACTTCAATTTTACTTTTGGCCGCTTCCAATAAATCAATGTCAAGCTTATCAGCAAGTCGAATCAGTCAAATAAAGGTATCGGCCAGTTCAGTTTCTACTTCACCTAACTTGTCCTTGGGAAGATTATTGCTTTGTTCTTCAGTGGGCCACTGAAAGTGTTCGACATTTAAGCGATCTGGCTTCCGGGTCTCCACTTTTCCCCGCCCGGAGTGACGGTTTTTCCGGCTTAAAAAAGTTACATATCATTCTGGCACGACCTCAGCGGGCGCATCCCAGTAGGGCCTACCCTCAAATCTTTCCACCAGATAATCCACAAACGCCCGCACCCGTTGTGACAAATGCCGGGTTGCCGGATAAAGGGCATAGGCCTGGGTGGCGGGCCAACTGATATCAGCGAGTATGGGGACGAGATCACCCCTGGCAACGGCATCGTAGGTGATGAAACTGGGATGCATGCAGATGCCTCGCCCGGCGATGGCAGCGTCGCATAGAAAATCTCCATTGTTGGCACGCATGACAACCTTGGGTCTTACCGTATGTTTGGTGCCTTGCCGATCCCACCACGCCCACACCTCCGGGTCCGCCAGGTTACTATAGACCAGTGCGTCATGCTGCTCCAAGTCTTCGGGGCGTTGGGGGGTGCCGTGTTTTTTCAGGTAGCCGGGGCTGGCGCAGACCATGGTATTGATGTCGGCGATGCGACGAGCGATGAGGCTGGAGTCTTCCAGGCGGCCAATGCGAAAGGCGAGATCGAAACCCTCTTGCATGAGATCAATGCGCCGATCGTTAAAGTCCAGCTCAAAATGGATAGCCGGGTGCAGTTTGGCAAATTCGATAATCGCCGGGCCGAGATGGCGCAGACCGAAGGACAGGGGCAGGGCCAAGCGCAACCGCCCCTGCAAGGCGGCATGTTGTTGTGACACCGCAATCTCGGTTTCCTCCACATCGGCTAGGATCTGGACACAGCGTTCATAGTAGCTGCGCCCGGTATCGGTAAGATTGAGTCGGCGGGTGGTACGCTGAAAAAGCTGCACCCCAAGGTAGGCCTCCAGGTCAGCGATGCGCCGACTCACCGCAGATTTGGCCACCCCCAGTCGGTCCGCAGCGGCGCTAAAGCTGCCACTGTCCACCACACCCACAAAGGTCTTCATATTCTGGAGTCGGGCCATATCGCCATGATTGTTTCGGTTTACAGAACTATTATATGCTTATAGTACTGTTTATTCTTTTTAGTTCAACTATCACACTGTCTCTATCGCTTAGACGCACAACTGCAATAGGAGACAGCACCATGAATAATCACACCCAAACCACGGCCCCTGCATCCCGCCAGGACATTCGGGTACTGCGAATCGATGCCAGCGGCCGCTATGAAGGCTCGGTGACCCGACAGCTAGCGGATGAGGTGATTGATGCCCTGGGCGCCAGATTCAACCACGTCCATGTTTCAAAACGCGATGTCGCCCAGGGCGTGCCGTTTGTGGACGAGGACTGGATCACCGCCAACTTCACCGACGACGAGGACCGTAACGACGAACAACGCAAGACGTTGGCCCATTCAGATTCTCTGGTGCAGGAACTCAAAGATGCCGACATGCTGGTCATCGGTGCGCCTATCTATAACTTTGGCATTCCCGCCAGCCTCAAGGCCTGGATCGACATGACCGCACGGGCACGCTTGACCTTCCGTTACACCGAAAGCGGTCCGGTCGGTCTGTTAAAAAACAAAAAGGCTTACCTGGTCGTGGCTTCCGGCGGGGTACCGGTGGGTAGTTCTCTGGACTTCGCCACACCGTATTTACGTCAGGCCCTCGGTTTTGTGGGGATCACCGACGTACAGATCATCGCCGCTGAACAGTTGAACACCCAGGGTGAAACCGGTGTTCAAGCTGCCCGCACACAGATTGCCGAAATCCTGGGTAAGTCTTCGACGGTATCATCACAAGCCCAGACCACTACCTGAAATCAACTCAACTAACGGAGGTCACACCATGAACGACAATCAAGCCAACAGCGCTGCATTGCTACTACGGATCAGCCTTGGAATCATGTTTTTTGCCCATGCCTTGCTCAAGATTTTTGTTTTTACCCTACCGGGGACCGTGCAATTTTTTGCCTCGGTTGGCCTGCCGGGAGCTCTCGCCTATGTAGTCGTCGTGATGGAATTGGGGGGTGGTTTACTTTTGATCACCGGAACCGGTGTACGCCTTGTATCCCTGGCGCTATTACCGATTTTATTGGGTGCCCTTTATGTCCACGCCGGTAATGGTTGGATGTTTTCAAACGCCAATGGCGGTTGGGAATATCCTGCATTTTTGGCCGCCACCACGGTGGTTCAGGCCATCCTGGGTGCAGGCAGCTATGCCCTTAAGCTTCCGTTTGAGAACGCATCCACCACAACACAAACACATTAAGGAGACGGTTTATGTCGAGTATCATCCATCGCAGCGAAAGCCGTGGCTCTGCCGAGCACGGCTGGCTGCACAGCCGCCATAGTTTTAGCTTTGCCGATTACTACAATCCAGAACGCATGGGTTTTGGCAAGCTACGGGTGCTCAACGACGATGTGGTGGAAGCGAAAATGGGTTTTGGCACCCATCCCCACAATAATATGGAAATTGTGTCTATACCGCTTTCTGGTTCACTACACCATCAAGACAGCATGGGCAGCACACAACAAATTCACGCCGGTGAGGTGCAAATCATGTCGGCAGGGACAGGCCTGACCCACTCGGAATACAACGGTTCGGACTCCGAGCAGGTCAACTTTCTACAAATCTGGATCTTACCCAGGCACCTCAATATTAAACCCCGCTATGAGCAAATGAAATTTGAGTCGGCGACGCGCCAGAATCGATTTCAACTTGTAGTCTCGCCGGATGGCGATGAGGGTTCACTTATTATCAAGCAAGACGTCTGGTTTTCCCTGGCAGATCTTGATATTGAACGGTCAGTGGACTATTCCGTTCATCAACACGGTCACGGCATTTATTTTTTCGTCATAAACGGCGAAGTAAAAATAGATGATGATGTGCTTTCAAGCCGCGACGCCATGGGTGTGACCGATGCGTCCATCATTTCGATTCAGGCGTTAAGCACTGCACAACTGCTCGCCATCGAAGTGCCCATGGGCTGACCCGAACCTACGAACTGAGGCGCAAGCTTGTTGCCCTCCGACAAGGGGCTGGGCTTACCCAGAAACAAATCACCGAAGCTTTCCACGATTGCCGATTATGCGGAGGCTATAGGCTACGATGTAAAAATAGAGTTTGTACCCAAAACGGGCATGCACAATAATATATTTTAAGTGGATGTGAAGAACGACAATGTTCTTGGCTCAAGCCATGCCATTCCAATTTGATTCTAATTCGTAAACCCCTGCATGCGATCCATCAGATCGGGTAACCACAGGGTCAGGCGGGGGAAGACCAGCAACACGCCCAGAATAAAGACCTGAATCAGAATAAAGGGCACCACCCCACGGTAGATGTGACCGATATTGATCTGTGGCGGCGCGGCGGCCTTGAGGTAGAACAGGGAAAACCCAAAGGGCGGCGTCAGGAAGGAGGCCTGTAGGTTGACAGCAATCAGCACTGCATACCACAACGGGTCGACACCCAAGCCAACCGCAATGGGGGCCAGAATTGGCACCACGATGAAACAAATCTCCAAAAAATCCAGGAAGAAGCCGAGCAAAAATATCAGCACCATGCTGGTGGCGAGAAATCCCCAAACTCCACCGGGTAAGTTGCCCATAATATGTTCCACCAGGGTATCACCACCGAGACCACGAAACACCAAGCCGAAGGCGGTGGCGCCGATCAAGATCAAAAACACCATGCTGGTCAAACGGGTGGTGAATCGACTGGCCTCGACAATGTTGTCCAGGCTCAACCGACGATGCCCGGCAGCCAGTACCATGGCGCCTAGCGCCCCCACCGCAGCGGACTCGGTGGGCGAGGCGATGCCAAAAAAGATGGACCCCAGCACGGCAACTATCAACAACAAGGGTGGTAACAGACTCTTGAATACACGGCTGGCAAGATTTGCACCTGTCTCATTAGTAGGGGTCAAGGCCGGTGCGCACTGAGGCCTGAGTTTGCTGTAGATCACCACATAGAGAATAAACATGCCCACCAGCAACAGGCCCGGCATCACCGCTGCGGCAAACAAGCGGCCTATCGGAACACCCACCACGTCACCCAACAGGATTAAAATAATACTTGGCGGAATAAGTTGACCCAGGGTGCCGGAAGCGGCGATCGTACCGGTCGCCAACTCGGGTTGATAACCCTTTTTGAGCAGGGCCGGCAGGGCCAGCACACCCATGGTCACGACCGTAGCACCGACCACACCGGTGGTTGCGGCGAGCAGGGCACCAACAATGACGATGGATACCGCCAAGCCACCGTGCAGCCGCCCAAACAACATGCCCATGGTCTCCAGCAGGTCTTCCGCCAGCCCGGACTTTTCCAGGATGACACCCATGAATACAAACAAGGGCACTGCCAGTAGGGTAAAGTTCGTCATCACCCCCCAGATGCGCAAGGGTAGAAGATCAAAAAAGTCTACGCCCAGGCCAATGACGCCAAACATCGTAGCCACTGCACCCAGGGTAAAGGCCACGGGATAACCCAATAGCAGTAACACCATCAGCACCGCAAACATTAACAGGGCCCATATTTCCATCAGGCGGTGCCTTTTTCCTTGCCCAGCAAAAATAAAATACAGCGAATAATATGGGCGAAGCCTTGCAGCACCAAAAGACTAAATCCTAGGGGGATAGCGGACTTTAATAGGAAACGGTAAGGCAACCCGCCGGGGTCCGGTGAGCCTTCAGCATATTGAAAGGCATTAAAGACGAAAGGCCATGAGCTGATGATGATCAGCAGACAGAAGGGCAGCAAAAAAAAGATCGTACCGAACAGGTCCGCCCAGGCTTGGGCGCGTGGGGAGAAGTGTTGGTACAACACCTCCACCCGCACATGACCACCCTGCTTTAAGGTATAGGCGGCGCCTAACAGAAAGATCAACGCAAACAGGTGCCACTCCAACTCCTGAAGCGCAACCGAGCCAATGCTAAATAGATAACGCATGGCTACGTCATAACCCACGACCAGGGCCATGAGCACGACCACCCAGGCCACGGCGCGGCCACTGAGTTCGCTTAAACGGTCCAAGCCATGGGCCAGGCGCTGAAATTTCGACAACATGCCCGTCATCCTTCTGAGATTAAAAGGGACTAGCAGTTTAATAAAAGCGCCAATGGACGGACTTGCAGTGCACTATTTTGCGCTGGTACACACCACACAATCACGACCGTCGGCCTTAGCCTGGTGTAAGGCCTCCTCGGCGCGGCTTATCAAATGTTCCAAATCTTCACCGGGACGAAACTCGGTGACGCCCACGCTCACCGTGGTTTTTATGGTCTGATCGGACAATTTGATGCCTGCTCTGGCGGTACCTGTGCGCACCCGCTCACCTAATTTACAGGCTGCCTCAAGGTGAGTCTCCGGCAGAATCAAAAGAAATTCGTTGTCGGTGTAACGTCCCACACGGTCTGCCATCCGTAAGGCCTCGGCGAGAATGGCGGCAACCGAAGATACCGTCCTGTCACCCGCAGCATCGCCGTATTGTTGGTTGATTTGACTGAGCCGATCCACATCTAAAATGGCAATGGCCAGTCGATGGCCATAACGGTCCGCCAAGGCCATAAGATCTAACAGGCCAATGGTGATGCCACGACGATTGAGGGTGCGGGTCAAAGGGTCGGTGATGGAATCCTGGCTCAATTGTGGTGAGCGCATGACTTCGGTCCTGTGGATAGACACTGTATTTGAGCCACGAAATACCAAGATGTAAATCAAGGGGACCAGGATAACGGTCAATACCAATGCACCGATTAATGCCGTGGCCAAACCCGGTTGGCCCCCAACCATGCCGGCGGGTATCAGCATGGTCGCCACAGCGACAAAAAATATCATCACCACCAGCAAAACGAGGCTCATGGGCACGGACAAGCCACCTGTTTGTTTTTTTAATGCTTTCATTAAAGACGTCCCCCTACAAGCGACGCGGAAACCTTTTATTGTGGGCCGCGACTATAGCATAGACTGGCCAGGGCTCTGGGTTGCATATTCCATGTGCTAAAGAGGCTGGAGGTTAGCATAGGCCAGCACCAACCACTTGCTCCCCGTACCCTCAAAATTGACCTGCACCCGTGCATATTCACCGCGACCCTCACAGCGCAAAACGACACCCTCACCAAATTTGGCGTGGTGCACCCGGCCACCCAACTTGATGGCGCCTTGCTCACCGCCCAATGCTTCGTCCAAGGGGTTGCCCTCCATCATCGCCGCCTGGGGACGGCTGACTGTCGTCGTGGGCCGAATATCATGCACCAAATCCGCCGGGACCTCGGACAAAAACCGCGATGGGCTGGCATAGGCTTCACGGCCGTGCAAGCGACGGCTCTGAGCCCAACTGATATAGAGTTGTTGCATGGCCCGGGTCATACCCACATAACAAAGTCGACGTTCTTCCTCCAGGCGACCGGGCTCTTCCGTGGAGCGTTGGTGGGGAAAGAGGCCTTCTTCCAGCCCCGTCAGAAACACCACGGGGAATTCCAATCCCTTGGCGGAGTGTAGGCTCATGAGCTGCACACAATCTTCCCACTTTTCCGCCTGCCCCTCACCGGCCTCCAGCGCGGCGTGAGCAAGAAAAGAAGACAAGGGCTCAAGTTTATCGTCATCATTGTGGTGATAATTACGCGCCGCCGACACCAACTCCTCCAGGTTCTCCACCCGGGCCTCGGACTTTTCACTTTTTTCCTGGCGAAAGTGTTCCAGCAGCCCACCCCGCAAGAGTGCGTGGTCTACCTGTTCGGCCAATTCCAGATCAGCGGTGTCGGCGGCCATGGTATCGATCAGGATTTGAAATCCGGCCAGGGCATTGAGGGCCCGGGTCGGCAAGGCCCCCTGGGCCACTAGTCGGCCCGCCGCCTGCCATAGGGACACATCCTGGTCTTTGGCATGCTGGCGAATTATACCCAGAGATTTATTGCCGATGCCGCGAGGTGGCATATTAACTATCCGTTCAAAGGAAGGATCATCATCACGATTCATCATCAATCGCAGATAGGCCAGGGCGTCCTTAATCTCGGCACGCTCAAAGAATCGCAGACCACCATAGACCCGATAGGGGATGTCGTCATTTAACAGGGTCTCTTCAAACACCCGGGACTGAGCGTTGGAGCGATACAGGATGGCCACATTGTCGCGGCGATGACCCTGGTCCATCCAGTCTTTTATTCGATCAACAACAAACCGGGCCTCATCAAGCTCATTGAAGGCAGTGTAGAACTGAATGGGGTCGCCTTCATCCCCGGCAGTCCACAATTTCTTTCCCATGCGGCCCTTATTGTTGTCGATCACCGCATTGGCCGCATTGAGAATATTGCCGGTAGAACGATAATTTTGTTCGAGCCTGACAACCCGGGTGCCAGGATAGTCGGTTTCAAACTGTAAGATGTTTTCGACCCGAGCGCCGCGCCACCCATATATAGACTGATCATCATCGCCCACCGCAAAAACACTATTATGTCCACCGGCAAACAGGCGCAACCATCTATACTGGATCGAATTGGTATCCTGAAACTCGTCGACCAACAGGTGTTGAAATCGCAACTGATAGTGACGACGCATGGACTCATTATTGGTCATCAACTCAACCACCCGTAATAGCAACTCGGCAAAATCCACTAACCCGGACTTTCGACACACCGATTCATAGTCTTGGTAAATCTGCAGGAATTGACGCTGTTGGGGATCGTCGCTAGCGCCCAGGTGTTCAGGCCGTCGACCTTCCTCTTTGTGGCCACTGATCAACCACTGTACCTTTTTGGGTGGCCAAAAAGATTCATCCAGCCCCAGGTTTTTGAGTACCCGCTTGACGATACGAAGTTGGTCCTGGGCGTCTATGATTTGAAAACCCTGGGGCAGACCCGCCTCTTGCCAATGGGCCCGGAGCATGCGATGGGATAGCCCATGAAAGGTCCCCAACCACATACCCCCCACCGGAAACCCGAGCATGGTTTCGATACGCCCGCGCATTTCATTGGCGGCCTTATTGGTAAAGGTCACCGCCATAATGGATAACGGCGAGGCCTGCATCACTTGCACCAACCACGCCACCCGATGGGTCAATACCCGGGTCTTACCGCTGCCGGCCCCCGCCAGTATCAGCAGGGGACCGGTAGTGGCGCTGACGGCCTGACGTTGGGCATCATTCAAGGGGTCGATCAGGTGGGAGACATCCATGGGACGGATGATACCAGAACCGCCCCCGACCCAAGCGTGGCCAACAAGCGGGCTGGGAAATGCCAAGGGAAACTAAAAAATGGGGTAGATCTATAAAGACGCTTACTTAGCGAAAAACATGAAACCTGTGCTACCCGTTATTCTGGCGAAGGCCGGAATCCAGTGTTTTTACCATTTTGGGCACAGTTTTTTAATGCTATTACCCTGTTAGAGCGGGATACGGCACCGGACCGGAGCCTAGCGTGTCGCGCCGACACTTTGACATCCTGTCAGGAAGTCGTCGCCCAGTGAAAGGGCGGAGCCGACCCTGCGGGCTAAGGGTTTAATCGCAACCTACGGTGGCATCGTCCAGAATACCACCTGGAAGCTGAGGTAGATCGGCTCGGGCCACTGAGAATGCCCCCACGGTCAATAACAATCCAATCACAAACATCAACAGGTTCATGCGTATTGATTTCATGTGTCCTCCTGTACTTTCGAGGTTATGTACCCCACTGATATGCATAGTCGGCCAAGGTGCTGCTTACTTGAGGCAAATCAGGCGGTGGTCCCACCGCTACCCCTATATATGGGGGGATCTATACTATTTTATCCCAATATATAGATTGGTCAAGAAAAAGGGCCAACTAAGTGCCTTTTTTCTTGGCGCCTGCTGGAGGCCCTTAGAGGGCCGCCCTAAGGTGTCCAGTGTCCAGTGGGGAGGAAATGCAAGAATAGGGCCGTCTTCAGGCCCCGCTTAAAGGTGTGAGTTGATCGTAAAATTTGCATACCCGGCCAATGCTACCCTGGGAGGCACCGCACTTCTCCCCTGTAACCTGGGCCGTTAGAAATAGGCTTTATTGATCCACAAATGGCCATAGATACTGGCGATGTACCCAAGTGCGATGACTGGGCTCCATTTGAGGTGAGTAAAAAAGGTATATTTTCCCCGGGCCTGTCCCATGAGGGCAACACCGGCTGCAGAGCCGATGGAAAGCAGGCTGCCGCCGACCCCCGCTGTAAGTGTGACCAATAACCATTGGCCGGTCGGCATGTCCGGGTTCATGGTAAGGACAGCGAACATCACTGGGATATTGTCGACGATAGCAGACATTAACCCGACTACAACGTTGGCCGTTGTTGCGCTCCATTGACCATACATCAGTTCCGAGGCAAGACCGAGATAACCGATAAACCCCAGGCCACCGACAGACAGCACGACACCGTAGAAAAACAACAACGTGTCCCACTCGGCCCGCGCCACCCTATTGAAAACGTCGAATGGCACTACATCACCCATACGACCGTCCGTTTCATCACGACCAGCAAGTTCGGATTTTTTGAGGAAGAAACCAAAGAACTGCAGATAGGCAAGTCCGGTCAGCATCCCGATTACCGGTGGTAAACCGAGGAAGTTATGAAAACCCACTGCTGTGGCAATGGTGAAAAGAAACAGCACCATGATGCGGCGAGCGCCATGCTTCATCACAACACGTTCATCAATGGCTTTCGGTTGCCCCTTGGGTACGGCGAAGTGCATCACTGACGCGGGGATAACGAAGTTGAGCAACGATGGGATAAACAAGGCAAAAAAAGTCCAGAAATCCACCACACCCTTTTGCCATACCATCAGGGTAGTGATGTCACCAAAGGGGCTGAAAGCCCCGCCGGCGTTGGCGCCCACCACGATATTGATGCTGGCGAGACCGACGAAACGTACATTGTCCCCGCCCACAGCCATGACCACCGCGCACATCAGAAGCGCTGTAGTCAGATTGTCAGCTACAGGAGAAATGAAAAATGCGAGAAATCCAGTCAGCCAAAAAAGCTTGCGTAGACTGAAACCCTTACGCACCAGCCAGACGCGCAGGGCATCGAATATTCGCCGCTCTTCCATAGCGCTGATATAGGTCATCGCCACCAGCAAAAACAGCATCAACTCGGAGTATTCCAGAAAGTTGTGGCGGACGGCCGCCTCGGCCAATTCAGACATCCCGTTAGAGGAGTAGATATAACCGATCATGGCCCAGATAACACCGGCTGCAAGAATCACCGGCTTGGACTTGCGCAGATGAGTGAACTCCTCGGCCATCACCAGCACATAGGCCAACACGAACAAAGCGATGGCGATGTAGCCCACCGTATGCTGAGTCAAATCCAGGCTTGCATGTGCCCCATTATTTGCCAGCGCAACAACAGGAAACAAACATCCCAGTGTTGAAAAAACAGCTATCAGTTGTAAACGTAAATTTTTCAACCACTCATCCCCACATAGTTTCTATTCAAAAAATCAGATTCATCATCAGCATCATGACCACCAGAAACAACACAGTCATCACACCACCGGCACGTATGAAATCAGGAACCCGGTAACCGCCAGGACCCATGATCAAAGCATTAACCTGGTGGGTGGGAATAAGAAACGAGTTGGAAGTCGCGATGGCCACGGTCAAGGCAAACACTGCGGGGTCGGCGCCTGCGCCAATGGCGATGTTCACAGCCAGCGGCACCAGTAACACGGTGGCACCTACGTTGGACATCACCAGGGTGAAGAAAGTCGCCAACACTGCCACCGCAGTTTGAATCACCCAGATCGGCATGTGCCCCACCACCATAAGAACTTGGTCGGCAATCCATTTGGCGGTGCCGGTGGTCTCGACAGCCAAGCCCAAGGGAATCAGCGAGGCCAACAGGAATACCGTCTTCCAACTCACCGCCTCGTAGGCCTCTTCGATACTAATCACGCCGGAGAGCACCATACCCATGGCCCCGGTGAGTAACGCCACTGACAAACGCAGATCGGTAAACAAAACCAGCCCCAGAGCGATGGCGAAAAAAAACAGTGCATAGCCGATCTTGTGTGGACGCAGTTCCTCGTGAGGGTACTCAGTAGTCACCACCACGAAGTTTCGGTCTTTCTCCAATCGTGCCAACGCATCCCAGGAGGTATGTACAACCAGAGTATCACCTGCTTGCAGTGACAATTCGCGTATACCGTCACCCTCACGCAAGGTCTCACCATCTCTATGAAGCGCTACCATGGCTACGCCATAGACTTTGCGCATCCAAACGTCACGGGCACTCTTACCTATAAGGTTGGAACCAGGGGGAATGACGATTTCGCCAATACCGGCCTTGGTCGTAGCGAGGGCCTCGGTGAATGATTTAATACTCTTGCGCAAATTCAAACCATAGCGGTCAACGAAGGCATTCAAATTTTTTGGTGCAGCCAGGATGCCCAGCACTGTACCAACCTCAATGCCGACGTCACGGGCCAGACTTCCGGGCCCGATTCGTAGATTCTTACCACTACGTTTGGTTGCAACGACACGAATGCGTGAACTGTGTTCCACGTCGTCGAATTGCTTGCCCACCAGCGAACTACCCTTGGGCACTACCACCTCAAAAAGGTTGTAGTTCAGACCATACACATCCTGGAAATATTGCATGGTGCCGCTTGCGGTAGTACCGACCACCTTGATGGCAGAGGGCAGCACAAAGCGACCAGCCAACACAAAATAAATAATACCGGTAGCTACCAAAGCCAAACCTACTGGGGTTACAGAGAATAAGGACCAGGTCTCCATATGTTGCCCAACGGGCAGAGCCTTGTTGGAAGTCAGAATCAGATCGTTGAGCAAAATCAGGGGGCTCGATCCCACCATGGTGATCGAGCCACCGAGGATGGCGCAGAAACCCATGGGCATCAGCAAGCGTGACAGGGGTATTCCGGACCGGGCAGAGATGCGCGAGACCACTGGCAGGAACAAAGCCGCGGCACCGACATTTTGCATAAATGAGGAAATAACACCAACGGTGCCGGAGATAATAGGGATAATGCGCCCCTCCTTGGTGCCCCCAAACCTCAGAATCAATACGGCTACCTTGCCCATGATGCCGGTCTTGTCGAGGCCGGCGCCAATGATCATCACCGCAATGATGGAGATCACTGCGTTGGAAGCAAAACCGTCAAACAAATGCTTCGTATCGACAAGGCCTTGCTCTAATCCCATGAGTGGAGCCAAAAGGGTAGTGACCCCCAACAATACCATCACGGTAGCAGCGGCGACATCGACGCCAACTATTTCAAAGGCAAACAGATAAATCGTTAATATAAGAAATCCACTTACCCAGGCGATTTCGATACTAGGCACCAACGTTGCCATGTAGAGGGCGGCAGCAGCAAAAACCAGGGCGGCGATCCATTGTTTGCTGTTAAGACCTTTTGTTGATGCGACCACATGTTCTTCGTCTGCTAACGTGGCCAAGGTCTTTTCTCCCCAGTCAGATTAATGGAACGTGTGATCCAAGAAACTCGAGATACCAAATCCTAACTCCTTTTCTGCTTATTATATAATATAGTTGCGTTAGTTAGTCGGCCCTGAAAAACCCATTTTCAATGGTCTTGTTGCCAAAGCGCTATAGGACGCATCATACAGAGAAATAGCTGCTTGATATTCTGGGGCCAAAAATAAATCTCCCACATCCACTTCTTGAAGTTGAATGTGGCGGCCATCAGCAGGTTGATTTGCTCCCCTCACCCTAGCCCTCGACAACTGCTCCTGCGTTGTTCTACCTCCTGCGTCCATGCAGTCGTCTCCCGGAGGGAGAGGGGATTAATAAAAGTGCCTTTTAGGTGGTTCCGGTTGAGTCGGTGGTCGGATTTTAAATGGCCAATCACGGGCTCTATGGCGGCACGGCGCTGAAAGCGTTTTCGCATTTGTGTTTGCAGGGCTTTTGAGGCGTTCTTTCTCGGCAGTTTGGGGATATGTATCCGAGTATTGTTGACCTTGTTTTTGCCTCGATAGCCTCGGTCACCTAAACAGATCTTTGGCACATGTCCGAGAATGCGTCCTATTTGGGAAAATACGTCGGGCAGGGTGTGGCCATCGTAGCGGTTTTTGTCAAAGGCCAGGGCCCCAATGAGAAGGTTGCTGTCTTTGGTTTTGGCGACGGTGGCTTTAGTTCCGAGTTGCGTTTCAAATCTGGACGATATTTTACTCTTTTTATCCATTATTTACCGTTATTATCAATAGCTTGGGAGCTTTTTAGGATAGACTAATTAGTAACCGACAGTTACCGTGTCATGTCCCGTAGAACCACGGGCCAAAACGATAGGACTATGCTATCTAAATGAAGGTTAAGGAAAGGTTAATAAAATGCAAAGAATTCGTGAGAAAGGAGATTTATGGCAACTCCCCGGTAGTAAATTCACTTCCCGTCGGGGTTGGTAGGAACAACAGCCGAATTATCGTACCCTGGCCTTCGTGGCTAGCTATCTCGATATTCCAGCCACAGCACCGGCAAATCCGTTTCACCAGAGAAAGCCCAATACCTTCGCTTCCAGCCGGTCCCGTATAATGCCGGTCGAATATTCGCTGTATGTTCTTCTTAGGGATGCCGATACCCGTGTCTTTTATAGAAATGCCCTCTTCGTCCAGGCAGATAGACACCTGTCCCTGCTCGGTATAGTAAAAGGCATTGCGGATAAGATTGGCGAGCACAACACGCAGTAAGGTGCATTCAACTGACAGTGTGGTTTGCGCCTGGATATCCAGCTTAACTTCCACCGACTTATGGCGCAATAAGTGTTGGTGCCCCTCCAAGACCTGCTGTAGCAGCTCAGCTACCGCGCAGCCGGACTTCGAAACATCTCCTTTATCTTCCCGAGCCAATAGCAGCAAGGTAGTGACCAGTTCAGACATTTCGCGCGCCGCTCGGGCTATACGTTCGACCCGTGAGCGCCGGGTATCACCCAGACCAGGATCCCCCAACAATATTTCTGTCGCCCCCTCAATAACAGCCAATGGCGTGCGCAATTCGTGGCTGACATCTGCTGTAAAAGTCTGTTCACGTTCAATAAAGGCGCCCAGCCGCTGCCGATAATCATCGAACTTGCGGGCAAGTATCCCCACCTCGTCGCGTAAAAAATCGTCGGCCAGAGGTCTGGAGCAATCCTCGGGTTGAAGATTTGCAACACTCGCGGCCAGTTCCTTTACGGGCAAAATGACGCGTCTCGCAAGCCAGAAACCGAGAACCGCAGACAAAAAAGTCATTACCCAAACGCCGATTCCGAGGAATATCTTAAATTGATATTTGCGGTGGCGAATTTGTTTATCGTCGTACAGAACAATGAAATTCAGTTCGCCATACCTTTGAACCTCGGCATAATAGCTCCCACCCTCCAACTGCACTTGATGCAGGCCAGTATCGAGGTCCCGCAATACTGCAGGCGCCCCCTTTTCTCCAGGCGCAATCACATAGGTGCGCATCGTAGTGCTGGCTGGCGGCGGCGTCTTGGGGTCGACCTTATAGCGTACAATATAGTCTTCGAGTTCAACGGAGAGCGTTTCTGTGGTGAGGCGTTCCTCCATATCAACGGCGAGTACATAAAGAGCGCCGGCAAGGCCCAGGCTCACTCCCATCCCCAATAATGCGAAGGTCAGGGTGACACGATAGCGAAGACTAATCCTGATTTTCATCAGGGGCCACCAGTTGATAGCCGATACCGTGAACGGTTCGTAACAGGCACCTGTCAAAAGGCCTGTCAATGGCTGCGCGCAGAACGGACATATGAGCGCGTAGCGCATCGCTGTCGGGTCGGGTGTTGCCCCAAACACGTCGCTCGATCTCCCGCCGCGGGACCACGCGGGGAGACTGCCTTATCAGCAAGGTTAATATCTTTAAAGGTATGGGCGAAAGAGAAATGGATTTGCCACCACGTTCTACATGTAAGGTGGCGGGATTGAATTTTAGATCGGCGACTTTGAGAGGTTCTCTTGACTGCTCACCGCGCACCCGGCGTATTATCGCTTTCAAACGAGCATCCAACTCCTGCATAGCAAAGGGTTTTACTAAATAATCGTCTGCACCTCTAGCGAAACCTTCCAGCTTATCATCCAACATATCGCGAGCGGTGAGCATCAACACCGGTGTGTTGCTACCGGAGTCTTTTAAGCGGCTACAGACTTCCAGGCCGTCCATACCCGGCAACATCAGATCCAATATAATCGCATCATAGTCATCGCTCCGTGCTAAACGTAGTCCGTTCCCGGCATCATAGGCTGCGTCTACGACATAGCCCCGTGGCTCAAGAAAATCATAGAGATTGGCCACCAGATCCGGGTTGTCTTCGATTACCAAAATATGCATGCATGCCTCGGTATAACATTACTTCTTCACAACAAGGGGTGGTTGTGTATTCACGCAACATTCGCACTTAAAACATTTTATATCGTTCGCCTTAGCGGCTTCTCTCGGGTGGCGCCCGTACTAATCACTGCACCCCTGGAGAAAAACAAGCCTGGACTGGGCGCAGCAATTGAAGGCGAAGCGGTAACATAGAACCTACGCGTTTATCCCTCAGGTCGAGGTGTAGCGAGCAGAACACTGCTAAATGGCATGCCAGCATACGCTGGCAGCATCTAGTATACGACAATTTATACAAGCCTTTTTACGCCAGAGCTGTGTTTATCTTTAAGGCTACTAAAGCGTTAACTTTATTGTTGCCCGGCAACATCGGCTGCCAAATCCAGGTTTATTCTACGGTGACAGATTTGGCTAAATTGCGGGGTTTGTCCACATCGGTGCCTTTAATAAGTGCAACGTGGTAGGCCAATAATTGAAGGGGAATGGTGTAGATGATGGGGGCAATGGAGTCGCCCACCGCCGCCACCTCTAACACCTGGAGACCGTCTTCCTCGGCGATTTCCGCTGCCGGGTCAGCAAAGACCAGCAGCTGTCCACCTCGGGCGCGTACTTCCTGAATGTTGGACTTGAGCTTTTCCAGCAGATCATTGTTGGGGGCCACCGCGATCACCGGCATCTTGGCATCCACCAGGGCCAAGGGGCCATGCTTGAGTTCTCCGGCAGGATAGGCCTCGGCATGGATGTAGGAGATCTCTTTCAGCTTGAGCGCCCCCTCCATGGCCACAGGGTAATGGGCGCCACGGCCCAGGAACAGGGCATGATGTTTGTCGGCAAACTGCTCGGCGATCTCGCTAATCTTGCCATCCAGCAACAAGGCCTGCTCAATCCTGACCGGCAGACTGCGCAACTCTGTAATTAAACGGGCCTCAGTGTCTGCGTTCATACCATGACGGCGGCCCAGGGCAATCACCAATAACATCAAGCCCACCAGTTGGGTAGTAAACGCCTTGGTGGAGGCCACGCCCACCTCAGGACCGGCGTGGGTCATAAGCACCAACTCAGAGGCGCGCACTAAAGAGCTTTCCGGGACATTGCAGATGGTCAGACTATGATCCATTCCCAGGCGTTTGGCCTCCGCCAAGGCCGCCAGGGTATCGGCGGTCTCGCCCGATTGAGAGATGGTGACGACCAAACTGTCATCGGCGGTCACATGTTTACGGTAGCGAAACTCACTAGCCACTTCCACCTGACAGGGAAGGCCCGCCAGGGACTCAAACCAATAACGCGCCACCAGACCCGCATGGTAACTGGTGCCGCAGGCGATGATTTGTACCTGTTTGGTGGAATCGAATATGGGGCTGGCCTGATGGCCAAAGGTTTTTTCCAACAGACGGTCACCGCTGATGCGGCCCTCCAGGGTGTCCGCCATAGCGCGCGCCTGTTCAAAGATCTCTTTTTGCATGTAGTGGCGATAGTCACCCAACTCAACGGAGTCAGCATTCAGTGAACTCGTCTTTATCGGTCTCTCAACGACCTTACCACCGGCATCGACAATACTCATGCCGTCACGGCGCAGCTCCGCAACATCACCATCTTCCAGAAAAATAAAACGCTTGGTGACCGGTAACAGCGCGGCCACATCAGAGGCGATGAAGTATTCGCCTTCACCGACACCGATCACCAGGGGGCTGCCGCGGCGTGCGGTAATCAATCGGTCGGGTTCGTGAACACTCACCACTCCCAAAGAATAGGCCCCTTCCAGATCGGCCACCGTTGCCTGCACAGCTTCAAAAATATTCTTGCCCAAGTCAACATAATCATAGATTTGGTGGACGATGACCTCGGTGTCGGTCTGCGAAGTAAACTCATAGCCCTTGTCCATCTGTTTGGACCGCAAGGCCTCATGGTTCTCGATGATGCCGTTGTGCACCACCGCCACCATCTTACGACAGATGTGGGGATGGGCGTTGGACTGGGTGGGTTTACCATGGGTAGCCCAACGGGTGTGGGCAATACCGTTATGACCACTGATTGAGGTCGCCGATAGTGCTCGATCCAGTTCCTCGACCTTGCCCACGGCCCGGGCACGACTGAGGTGTTGATCAGAATCGATGACCACCACACCGGATGAATCATAACCACGATACTCGAGACGCCGCAGACCCTCCAGCAGGATGGGGGTCACATCACGATTGGCTATGGCACCGACTATTCCGCACATGAGACTGCTACTTCCTGCCACAGAGGCACGGAGTTCACTGAGAAAAGCATATAATTAATGCTCGCCTGCATCATCCTTCCTGTTATTCATAATGAAGGGGGAATACCCGAAACCATCATGACGAGCAAAAGCCAAAATACGCAAGGTCATTCTCTGTGTCTCTGTGGCGATACTATTTTTTAGTTGGTCGTTTCCAGCCGGTCACGGTTTTCTGTTTGACTCGGCTCAAGGTGAGTTCGCCGGCGGGCACATCGTTGGTGATTGTCGCACCGGCGCCGATGGTGGCGCCATCGCCCACGGTCACCGGGGCGATGAACTGCGTGGCGGAGCCCACAAAGACATCATTGCCAATAATAGTCTGGTGCTTGTAGACGCCGTCGTAATTACAGGTGATGGTGCCCGCACCAATATTGACACCGCTACCGATATTGCTGTCACCGATATAGCTCAGGTGGTTAATCTTGCTACCCCTGGCCACAGAGGATTTTTTGATCTCTACAAAATTACCGACGTGTACATCGTTTGCCAAATCGGTTCCAGGACGCAGACGGGCGAAGGGTCCCACCTGGCAACCTTTGGCGATCCTGGTGCCTTCGATTACACAATTTTCCTTAATCACAGCATCGTCACCAATCACGCTATTGCGTATCACCACATTAGCGCCGATATGAACGCGATCACCTAAAGTGACCTTACCTTCCAGTATGACATTAATGTCAATGATCACATCACGACCCGCGCTCAACTCACCGCGCAGATCAAAACGTGATGGGTCACGTAGACTTACGCCCTGGGCCAAAAGTGCACGGGCTTGTTCAGATTGATGCTTGCGTTCCAATTGTGCCAACTCCGTGCAACTGTTAACCCCCAAAACCTCCCACGGGTCTCGGGGCTGACTATCTGCTATTGTAATGCCGTCGGCCACTGCCATGCCAATGACATCGGTAAGATAGTATTCACCCTGGGCATTGTCACTCGATAGCTGGGACAACCATGGCTTGAGCAATTTAGTCGGCGCGGCAAGAAATCCGGTGTTGATTTCGGTTATGGTCAATTCGGCATCGCTGGCATCCTTGTGTTCGACGATGCTGGAGACCCTGCCCCCTTCGTCTCGCACAATACGTCCATATCGACTGGGGTCGGTGAGGGTGACGGTGAGCAAGGCCAGATTGCCCTCATTGGCAGTATTCACTATGGCCTTTAGTGTATCAGCACGGATGAGGGGCACATCACCGTAGAGCACCAATACGGTGGCACCATCCTGGATATCCGGCATGGCTTGCAACAGGGCATGGCCCGTACCCAACTGTTTGTCCTGGAGTACCCAATGTACTTTGTAATCATGAAACTTTTCACGCACGCTTTCTCCGCCGTGCCCGTAAACCACATGGACAGCGTCGGCATCCAGATCCTGGGCACGATCGAGTACATGGCCCAACAAAGGCCGTCCCGCCAAAGTATGCAACACCTTGGGGACATCAGAGCGCATGCGGGTGCCCTGACCCGCCGCCAGGATTACTATCTCAAGTTCCATTAGCGTATGAATATTAAGTTGGATTTGGCAGTGATGAGAAATAAGCTAGGGGACATAAAAACGCAAAAACCCGAGATCTTGTCTCGGGTTTTGCTTATAACAAGATAATTCTAGCTAAGTATTAAGCGGCTTCTTCCCACTCCACTTCTAGGGGCTCGGCTTCCTGTTTTTCCAATCTTTCTTTCAAGCCGGTCGCAATAACCGACACGGCACTAGGCATAGATTTTGCGATCTTATCTAACAAATCCGTTACGTTGGTAATCTGACCAATCTCCACATCAATCTGTCTAAACAAGTGCGCCACTCCTTTGATCGTAAACCCAACCAACTTATCTCCATTTTTCGGATAATTTGAATCCAATATAGTAAAATATTCGTCTATGCGCGTCTCAAATACACTGCAATCCTTAGTTAGCACGCGGATGCAATCCAACTGTTCGTCGTAATACGCCAGTGGCTTGAACTTTTTCCCTGCCCCTTCTTCACCAAGGAACTCTAGAAATTCGTCCTGTAACTTTTGTAAATCAGGAATGTTATTAATCATGGTGTTTACTCCATATAACTTTGCCGTATCGAATATCGTATTCCTTCGGGGCCCCAGGCAACCTCGTATCTTCCTCTACCCAATTCCATCTTTCGACGGTCCCAAAGACATCCCCCCCATCTAGCTTACGAACTAAAACCACAAAAACCTTTTTGTTAGGAGCTGGATGCCTAAGCAAGCATCCAAAACCAGCGCCCCTTTCCCAGTTCCTTTCGCAATCATACTGTGGTTTCCATGTATATATGTAAACATCTCTACTTGACCCCATGTCTCCATCAAAATAACAGCCCCTTTTGAGGTCTCGAAACAAATGAACAGCTTTTAATATGCCAGGTCTTAGAATGCCTAGAAACTGCGAAATGTCAGTTTGAAGACCTTTATCGACCATCCTACAGTATAGATTATTTCGAAGTCCGAGCTTTACAACAGCGCCTTCATCGTGAAGGGGCATGCTGCTATCAGGCGAGGGTGCGTCGAAGAGTGAGTGATATCCTGAAGAGCGTTTGCTCTTACCTAAAATCGCGTCAGAGATCGTAGATACTCCTTGCATAAGTCAGGCCCACAATAGCCAGGGATGGCTAGCTTATACGACGAAATACCTAAAAAATCAATACCTTTCACCTCTCTATTCATAAGTCGCCCAACCCCAAATATGTTAACACACAATTTTATTATGTATTTATTCAGGCTCGCTGCCCCAATACCATAGGACACCTCACATATATCGACCATAACTTCTCTAGCACCAGCACAGATTAGCCAATTTTCCATCGGTCTTTTAGTTTCCTCGTCTAACCCGATCTACTGTAAATTCAGGGGGCTACCGCCGACTGGGCCCTGAGGTACCCCCTCACGCAACTCCTCTTCGGTGGCATCCCGGATATCGGTGATGGTGACATCAAAACACACGGTCTGGCCGGCAAGGGCGTGGTTGCCATCCACAGTCAGCTTGTCGCCTTCGATCTTACTGACGTAGAACGTCCTGGTTTCACCCCGATCATTTTTCATTTCCGCTTCGGCCCCGATTCGATGAAATTGTGGCGGGACATTCTTGATGTCGTCGGTAAAGGTCAGTTTGGGATCGCGGCGTCCAAAGCCATCTTCGGGGGGCAGGGTAACCGGCACGTGATCGCCAACCTTTTTGCCTTCAAGGGCCTGCTCAATAAGGGGAAACAGATCGCTACCGGAGCCGTGTAAATAAGATACCGGAATATCACGGTACTCAAACAACTCACCATTTTCATCGGTAATTCGGTAGGCCAGGGAAATGACCTTGCCCTTTTCGACGATGGACTCACTCATAGATTAATTACCTTCCAGTGTGATCACGAATCTTGCGGAGCGTACTGAGCTGGGCAAGGGCCTGGGCCAATTCGATCTGGGCCTGGGCATATTCGAAATCTGATTTTTGATCGGCCATGGCCTTTTCGGCCTTTTCCTTGGCCGCAGTGGCAGCGGCCTCATCCAGATCTTTGGCGCGAATCGCGGTGTCTGATAGGACTGTCACCACATGGGGCTGAACTTCCAACATGCCGCCTGAGACATAAAAGAATATTTCTTCCCCTTCCCGTGTTCGCACCCGTACTTCTCCCGGTTTGAGCCGGGTCAGCAGGGGCGTGTGGCGCGGTGTGATACCGACCTCACCCATCACTGCGGGGGCGAACACCATGGTCGCCGTGCCCGAGAAGATTTCTTCTTCCGCGCTAACGATATCAACATGTAAGGTCATAGCCATAATGTATCTCTAATTGATGAGGGACGAGAAGTTTAACTATCCCTCGTTTGTCGCCCCTCGAGTCTCGTACCTATGATTACTGTAAGGTCTTGGCCTTTTCCACGACCTCGTCAATGGTGCCGACCATATAGAAGGCCTGCTCAGGCAAATTATCGTATTCACCCTCAACAATACCCTTAAAACCGGCAATGGTGTCTTTCAGTGACACGTACTTACCTGGAGTACCGGTAAAGGTTTCGGCCACAAAAAACGGTTGCGACAAAAAGCGTTGCACCTTACGGGCACGAGACACCACCAACCTGTCGTCTTCAGACAACTCGTCCATACCCAGGATAGCAATGATGTCACGCAATTCCTTATAACGTTGCAAGGTCGACTGCACCGCCCGGGCAGCGTCGTAATGGTCCTGGCCTACAATCAGTGGATCGAGTTGGCGACTGGTGGAGTCCAGGGGGTCCACCGCAGGATAAATACCCAGCTCGGCAATCTGACGGGATAGCACCAGGGTCGCGTCCAAATGGGCAAAGGTGGTGGCAGGTGACGGGTCCGTCAAATCATCTGCGGGTACATACACTGCCTGGATAGAGGTAATGGAACCGGTCTTGGTGGAAGTAATACGCTCCTGCAAGGCACCCATCTCTTCCGCCAGGGTAGGCTGATACCCCACCGCCGATGGCATCCGGCCCAGCAGCGCAGATACCTCGGTCCCGGCCAGGGTATAACGATAAATATTATCCACGAAGAACAATACGTCGCGGCCTTCGTCACGAAAGTGTTCCGCCATGGTTAACCCGGTCAAGGCCACACGCAAACGGTTGCCCGGGGGTTCATTCATCTGACCGTAGACCAGAGACACCTTGTCGATGACGCCGCCGTCAGTCATTTCATGGTAGAAGTCATTGCCTTCCCGGGTACGCTCACCGACACCGGCGAACACCGAATAACCGCTGTGTTCTACGGCAATATTGCGGATGAGCTCCATCAGGGTCACGGTCTTGCCCACACCGGCACCACCGAATAACCCTACTTTGCCACCCTTGGCGCAAGGCATAATCAAATCGATAACCTTGATGCCGGTTTCCAGCATTTCCACGGTCGCCGCCTGGTCGGCATAGCTTGGGGGCGCACGATGGATGGGCAAGTGGTCGGGGGTATCGACCGGGCCCTTGTCGTCTATAGGTTCACCGAGCACATTCATGATGCGGCCCAGGGTGGGCTCACCTACAGGCACCGTAATCGGCGCGCCGGTGTCACTGACATTCAGACCGCGTTGCAAACCGTCACTGGACCCCATGGCGATGGTGCGGACCACACCGTCACCCATCTGCTGCTGCACCTCCAGAATCAGGTCAATATCGGCAACCTTGAGTGCATCATGAATTTTGGGTACCGCGTCCCGTGGAAATTCCACGTCGACCACCGCGCCAATGACTTCTACTATGTTTCCAGAACTCATGATCTGTTCCTCTAAATTCAAATTATGTGTTTTGCAGGAGCCTCTGAATGACGCTCAACCGCCAAGATACCAAGGTCGCCAAGCTAATAGACCGTTGATTTTCAAAAGAAAATGCTTTGCGTTCTTGGCGGTTCAAGGTCAATTGATCAGAATTTCCCTAAATTATTAAACCGCTGCCGCGCCACTGACAATCTCCGACAACTCCTGGGTAATGGCCGCCTGCCTTGCCTTGTTATAGATCAGTTGCAAATCATCGATCAGGGTACCGGCATTATCCGATGCCGCCTTCATGGCCACCATGCGAGCAGACTGTTCACAGGCCAAATTCTCCACCACGCCGCGGTAAACTAATGACTCAATATAGCGAACCATTAATGCGTCCAACACCTCTTTGGCATCGGGCTCATAGATATAATCCCAGTAGTGTTTCAGTTCCTCCAGGTCGGCTGACTCTACCGGTAACAACTGAGAAACCCCTGCCTGTTGGGTCATGGTATTGATAAATTCGTTATGTACCAGGAACAAACGGTCTATCTCGCCTTCGTTATAGGCATCAAGCATGACCTTGATGGTACCGATCAAATCATTCAAGGCCGGGGCATCACCAAGGTGGCTGGCATGGGCCACCACATTACCCCCCAGGCGCTTAAAGAAACTCTGGGCCTTGGAGCCCACCAAGCATAGATCAATCTCAGCGCCTTTGTCTCGCCACTCACCCATGGCCTTGACCACGGTCTTGAACAGGTTTGTATTAAGACCACCACACAACCCCCGGTCCGTGGAGATGATAATAAACCCGACCCGGCTTACTTCACGCTCGGCCAAATAGGCGTGGTGATATTCGGGATGGGCCTGGGCCAGGTGCGACACCACCACGTGCATCTTATCGGCATAGGGCCGCGCCGCCTGCATCCGCGCTTTGGCCTTACGCATCTTGCTCGCCGCCACCATCTCCATGGCCTTGGTGATCTTCTGCGTATTCTGAATGCTACCGATCTTGGTGCGTATTTCTTTTGCGTTGGCCATAACTCAGATCCAAGATACAAGATACAAGATCCAAGCATTTAATACAGGACGCTCAGCATAAGCATTCATGCCTTGTATCTTGTAACTTGTCTCTTGTATCTGCATATTAATATGCATTATTCGCTTTGAAATCTTTCATGGCCCCATGCAACTCATTGGCCAAGTCATCGTTATAGTTGGGGTCCTGGTTAATCTTATCTAACAGACCCTGCTGACTGGCCTTGAAGTAGCCTTGCATGGCGTCTTCAAACTCCACTACCTTGTTGGCGTCCACATCGTCTATGTAGCCTTCGTTGACCGCGAACAAACTGACCGCCATCTCTGCCACATTCATGGGGGCATATTGTTTTTGTTTCATGAGCTCGGTCACCCGTTGACCTCGCTCAAGCTGCTTGCGGGTGGCCTCATCAAGATCAGAGGCGAACTGGGCAAAGGCCGCCAATTCGCGGTATTGGGCCAAGGCCAAACGTATACCACCACCGAGTTTTTTAATGATGTGGGTCTGGGCCGCGCCCCCTACCCGGGACACCGACAGACCGGCGTTGATGGCAGGCCGGATACCGGCGTTAAACAGATCGGACTCCAGGAAGATCTGACCATCGGTGATGGAAATAACGTTGGTGGGTACGAATGCCGACACGTCACCGGCCTGGGTTTCAATAATGGGCAGGGCAGTCAATGAACCGGTCTTGCCCTTGACCTTACCGCCGGTAAGCTTCTCCACATAATCTGCATTGATACGGGCGGCACGCTCCAGCAGGCGAGAGTGCAAATAAAACACATCACCCGGATAGGCTTCACGCCCCGGAGGACGGCGCAGCAATAAAGACACCTGGCGATAGGCCCAGGCCTGTTTGGTTAAATCATCATAAATAATCAGCGCATCTTCGCCCTTGTCGCGAAAGTACTCGCCCATGGCGCAACCACTATAAGGCGCGATGTATTGCATGGCCGCAGAGTCAGCAGCCGCTGCGGCCACCACAATGGTGTGGTCCATGGCGCCGTGCTCTTCCAGCTTGCGCACCACTGCAGCAATACTCGACGCCTTTTGGCCCACGGCGACATAGATACACTTAACACCGGTACCTTTTTGATTGATGATGGTGTCAATCGCCACCGCAGTCTTGCCGGTCTGGCGGTCACCAATAATCAGTTCGCGCTGACCACGGCCAATGGGCACCATGGCATCAATGGATTTGAGGCCAGTTTGCACGGGTTGGTCAACGGACTGGCGTTGAATCACGCCGGGGGCCACTTTTTCAATGGGTGAGGTGCCTTCAAACTTGATCTCACCCTTAGCATCAATAGGGGTACCCAGGGAGTCGACGACCCGGCCGAGCAGGCCTTCACCCACCGGCACCTCAAGGATACGGCCAGTGCACTTGACGCTATCGCCTTCTGAGATGTGTTTGTATTCACCCAGGATCACGGTACCGACCGAGTCACGTTCCAGGTTAAGCGCCAACCCATAGGTCTTGCCAGGGAATTCGATCATTTCTCCTTGCATGGCATCGGCCAGACCGTGGATTCGGGCAATACCGTCGGTGAGACTCACCACAGTACCCTCGGTACGGGCCTCGGCCACGGATTCAAAATTCTTGATCCGTTCCTTAATAAGTTCGCTGATTTCAGATGGGTTGAGTTGCATAGCTCAAAAGCCTCAAAAGTTAATTCAGTGCGCCGGCTAATTTTTGCAGTCGGCCGCGCACGGAACCGTCAATGACCATATCACCGGCGCGTATAATAGCGCCGCCTAATAGCTCCGGATTGATTGTACAAGTCAGCGTGACGTCGCGCCCCAGACGGGCTTTCAGGGCTGTGGCGATTCTCTGCTGCTGGGCGCCGTCTATGGCCTGGGCCGAAAGCACCTCGGCGTCCACCTTGCCTTCGGCATCGGCGCGCAAAGATTCATAAATCTGCGCCACGGTCTCAAGCAGGCCGAGCCGACCATTTTGGATCATCAGTTTTACCAGGTTGGCGCCTTGTTCGTTAATACCCTGACCACACACCTCGACAAACAAACCGGCCAGTTGATCCCTATCGATTCGGGGGCTATGGATCAAGGCCCCCATGGTGGGGTCGCGAGACACCTGGGAAAGCAGCTCAAGCATATCGGACCAGGCGGCCATATCAGCTTGTTCCTGAGCCAGCTTAAAAATAGCCTGGGCGTAGGGGCGCGCCAGAGTAGTTATTTCGGACATGGGGGCGGATTCCTTAGAGCTGGGTAACCAGTTCATCAATGACCTGGCTGTGGGCCTCGGCATCGATTTCACGCTTGAGTATCTGCTCCGCACCGGCCACGACGAGGGCAGCCACCTGTTGGCGCAACTGATCTTTGGCGCGATTGACCTCCTGATCAATTTCCCCGCGTGCGGTGATCAGTAAGCGTTCGCCTTCGAGCTTGGCATCGCTCTTGGCTTCTTCAACAATCTCGCTGGCGCGTTTTTCGGCACGGCCGATAATCTCGGATGCCTGACCCTTGGCTTCGTGCAACACTTTGGCAGAACGTTTTTCCGCCAGTTTCTGCTTGTGCTTACCACGCTCCGCAGCCGCCAAGCCATCGGCGATTTCCTTCTTGCGCTCGGCCAGGGCGTTGACCAAAGGTGGCCAGACAAACTTGTAGCAGAACCACACGAACAAAAAGAAAGTGATGGTCTGGCCTATTAGGGTTAAATTGATGTTCATGGGCTAATCCCGTGTGGCAATGTCTTTATCCAGCTACAGCGAAGATGATGTAGAACGCCACGCCCACCGCGATCATGGGCACTGCATCGGTGAGACCCATCATCAGGAAGAACTGGCCACGCAATACCGGGATTAACTCAGGTTGACGCGCCGCCCCTTCCAAAAAGCGGCCACCCAATACACCGATGCCGATGGCGGCGCCGAGGGCGCCCAAACCCATCATGATGGCGCCTGCTAAATATAGCGTTGCTTGTACTTCAGTCATGGTTATCTCCTAGAAATAAAACTAAAGGTAGTCTTGCTTAGTGATCTTCTGCGGTCTGGTAGGCCAGATCCATATAAACGATAGTCAGTACCATAAAAATATAAGCCTGCAGGGTAATAATCAGAATATGAAAAATCGCCCAACCCAATTGAAGAAATCCACCAAAAATACCCAAGGCCCAACCGCCGCCATACATCAGCGCGATCAGAATAAAAATCATTTCACCAGCAAACATATTGCCATACAGGCGCAGCGACAGCGACAAGGGCTTGGCAATCAAGGCCACGGTTTCGAGTATGAAATTCGGCAAAATAAACATCAGCTGAACAATTTTGTTGTTCGAGCTAAACGGGTGCATAGTGAGTTCGCCGAAAAACCCGGTCACCCCCTTGATCTTGAAACTGAAAAACAGGCTCAACATAAATACCGCCAGGGCCATGCCAAAGGTGGCATTGGGGTCCGTGGACGGCACCACCTTGAAATAGACATGGTGTGGGTCCATGCCAAAAATGTATTGCCCAATCAAAGCGGCGACCTGGGGCAGCCAATCCACCGGAATCAAATCCATGAAATTGATCAAAAACACCCAGATGAAGATCGTCAGCGCCATGGGCGCTACCATGGCATTGCGGCCATTGAATGATCCCTTTACGCTGGAGTCGATGAACTCAATGATCATCTCGATAAAATTCTGCAGACCGCTGGGGGCATCACTGGTGGCATTTTTAGCGGCCTTCCTGAACAACCACAAGAAAAAGACGCCCAACAGGATCGACCAGAACATGGTGTCCACATGGATGGCCATGAAACCCATTTCTTTGGCCTGCTCCGCATTATGGGCCAGACCCCAGCTACCATCCGACAACTGACCATAGGTCATGTTCTGCAGGTGGTGCTTGATATATTCGCTTGCTGTTTGCGTTCTGCCGGCCATCTTTAGTTATTCACTTTCGACTCGATTAGTCCTGACAACATAAAACCTACCTGGCCTGCGACAAAACCCATCAACAAGGGCAGGGGCATCAACTTTAAAACACCGAAACCTATGGCCAATAAGGCCAATAAGGCAGCCAGCCGTTCCACACCAGACTGGTAGAACGACTTCAGGTGTCGAAGTCCATCTGCATGGATATGGCGTTTGCCCTGGTGTGAACGCCAAGCCAGTAACGCAGCGTTGGCGACGGCTACCATCCCGCCATAAAGGACCGCTATAAAACTCGCGGAACCCACCATTATGGCGAAAAAACCAGCGGTCACAAGGACCAGTACAACCTGGGCAATGAACGTATTACGCACAGTGATGCCATCTCCTTATGACGCGCCACCACAGTTCTAAGTGTTGTGGTCGCAAAAGGTGTGGCCTGGCCAATTTAAAGTGGTGGGAAACACCTGCCGCCACTGAAAATATCTGCTATCGGAACACCCCGTAGTGACACAGTGCCGCGAAGTCGGCGAAGTATAAAGGGGGGGCCAAATGGGGTCAATATGGCTCTATTTGGCGAAAAAATTGATGATTTAGTGAGTTTTGTCCAATTAGAGACTGATTCTATCGAATTCGGTCCAAAATGCCTTCCAGCTCATCGCTGGAATGAAAGCCGATGACCAATTTTCCCTTGCCGGCGGCATTGTGCTGAATCATGACCTTGGCGCCGAGCCGGTCGGACAGTTCCTCCTGCAAGCGGCGCACATCCGGGTCTACCCCCTGCCCTGGTTTTTTGGTCTTTTGGCGGGTTTGCTGCAGACGCCGCACCAGGTCTTCGGTTTCCCTCACCGACAGATCCCGATCCACCACCTGGTTGGCGGCATCTAGCTGCGCGGTGCTCCCCAGAGCCAACAGGGCGCGGCCATGCCCCATGTCGATTTTTCCGTGGTCGATCATGTCCAATACCGTCGTATTTAGCGAGAGCAGACGCAATATATTGGTCACCGCCGCACGGGAGCGGCCCACACTTTCGGCCACCTGCTGGTGGGTCATGCCGAACTCATCGATGAGGCGTTGTAGTGCGTTGGCCTCCTCTACCGGATTGAGGTCTTCGCGCTGAATATTCTCGATGAGCGCCACGGCGATGGCGGCTTCGTCGGGAATATGGCGCACCACCACCGGCACGGTAGCCAACTTCGCTAATTGGGCGGCCCGCCAACGGCGTTCGCCAGCGACGATTTCATAATTGCCGGTGGGTAATTCCCTCACCACAATGGGCTGGATGATGCCCTGTACCTTGATGGAACTAGCCAGAGCTTCCAAGGCTTCCTGGTCCATATGGGTACGGGGTTGATAACGGCCCCGCTGTAACAGGTCCACCGGCATCTCTCGCAACTGTTCCTTTTCATCCACAGAGGTGGACATGGAGGCACCGAGCAACGCATCCAGGCCTTTGCCTAAACGAGTTTTTTTTGCGCTCATGCCGCCTGGGTCCCTTGGTCCCGGCGCAGGATCTCTCCGGCCAGAGCCAGATAGGCCTCAGCGCCCTTTGAACTTGCCGCATAATCAATAACCGGGCGGCCAAAGCTGGGGGCCTCGGCCAGACGGACGTTGCGAGGAATAATGGTCTGGTACACCTTGTCGCCGAAGTGGGCGCTCAATTGCGCCGAGACTTCTTTGGACAGGCTGTTGCGGGGATCAAACATGGTGCGCAGCAATCCTTCAATTTGTAGTTGTGGGTTCAGGGTCTCTCTTACCTTGCGGATGGTGTTCACCAAATCGGACAGGCCCTCCATGGCAAAGTATTCGCACTGCATGGGTATCATCACTGCATTGGCGGCGACCAGGGCGTTGACGGTCAGCATATTCAGGGCCGGCGGACAATCTATATAAATATAGTCATAGTCTTCACGCACTTGTGCCAGCGCAGTACGCAAGCGGCGTTCTCTGGCCTCAGCATCAATCAATTCGACCTGAGCGCCGGCCAAATCTGCATTAGAGGGCACCACGTCATAACCGGCCTCACAGCGTATGCGTACATCGGCGAGCTTGGCGCCTTCCAGCAAAACCTCATAAACAGTTTTACCGTAACAATCTTCTTTGTCCACACCGCTGCCCGCAGAGGCATTACCCTGGGGGTCCAGGTCTAGCAGCATGACCCGGCGCCCGGCCCTGGCCAAAGACGCCGAAACATTGATGCCGGTGGTGGTCTTACCCACACCGCCTTTTTGATTGGTGACCGCGACCACTTTGCCCATGGTAAACGACTACCTCGCCTCACTCGGTGTGATAATAAGCAGATGACGTGCGGCATCAAGGCCCGGCACGTCCAGACTTACAACCTGTTCTAATAAGTATGCCGCCGGTAAACCGGCGATCTCCTCCCGTGGTGCCTTTCCCTTCATCGCCAAAAGCTGTGCACCAGCGGCAAACAAATGCCGACTCTGGTGCAGCATAGTAGTCAGATCCGAAAAGGCACGGCTTGTTAGCGTATCAAAATTCCGGGTTGGCTGGTATTGCTCCAACCGCGATTCGACAACTTCTACGTTGGCCAGGCTCAGGGTAGCCACCACATGGCGCAGAAATCGAATCTTTTTTTTGTTGCTGTCCAGCAAAACAAAGCCCGTATCGGGGAGGGCCATGGCCAAAGGCAGGCCCGGCAGACCCGCGCCGCTGCCAAAGTCCAACACCCGGGGGCCACGGATATAAGGGGTAATAGACAGGCTATCGAGCAGATGGCGGGTGACCATGGCTTCCCGGTCCCGCACAGCGGTAAGATTGGAGGCCCTGTTCCAGGCCTGAAGCAAGTCAAGGTACGCCAACAAGTTGGCCTGGGTGTCGGTGGGCAGGGCCTGGCCCAACTCGAGCAGACCCTGTTTAAGTTGTTTGGCTGAAGTCAGAGCCACAGCTCTTATGAGGGCGGCTTTTGGGTAATCGGCCTGATTCCTAACAACCTAGAAACTGATCGGTAGTAATACCTGCCTGGCTGAGGGTCGCCCCCAGTGTTCCCTCAGGCACATCCCCCGTATGGTTGGGAATGGTAGTGTATTTATTGGTTGCTGGGTTAAACCAGATCTCGTGGCTTCCTGCGGCTTGGCGGTCAAACTCAAACCCCAGTTTTTGAGATTTTTGATAATCTGCCGGTACTTGAGTCCCGCCAGCCGACCCATCAGGTGCCCAGAATCAGCGGATAATCAAATGAGTCCTTGGTTGGCACCAACTTAACTTGGTGATGGCGTTCAGCTTGTGCCTCCAGTAGCTTCTTGGCCACATCACGGGCAATCTCCAGCGTTTCGGTGATGGTGCACCCCTGGGCCACCAAACCCGGAATATCCTCGCAGGTAGCCAGATACACGCCTTTCGGCAACTTCTCTATATGTAAATTTGCAATCTGTTCCATCATTTTCTCTCGTACAGAATTGGATCCGAACCATAACCCTGCCATACCCCAATGTGTGGCCTCTCTCCAAACGAAGGCTAGCCCGTAAATATGGGTAGAACCAGTTTCCCCCATTTGAGGGGAAAGGGGAAGGGGTCGGACCCCCAAATACCTAGCACCCTTTGGCGGCAGCCTTATCGGTAAACTTACCCAGGGCGCCGGTCATCTTTTTGATGATGGCCGGTTTATCGGCCACGCTATGGCGTGCCGCTAAATGGGCCGGGTCGTTATAGCTTATCCATACCTGGCCCTTGGCGTCTTCCCAGGCCAGGGCCTTCATGGGCAGGTCCAGCCCCATGGTCTGATTGCTGTTCATTAAAGGGGTGCCCATCTTGGGGTTGCCGAAGATCAACAACTGGGTGGGACGCATGGACAGGCCTACTTTTTTTGCCCCGGCGGTGTGGTTGACCCTGGCAAATACAGTCAGGCCCTTGGCCTTGAGGGTTTTTTCAAGACAATCCAGGCTGGCGGTTACACTGTTGACACTTTTTTTGGTGATGATTCCATTGCCGGCCTGGGCCAGGGGTGTAATTAATAAGCTTAACAGACTGATAATAATAGCGCTTTTCATTAAAACTCCTCCATTTTAGGGTTCTTGTGTTGCCCAGCTTAGGACTGCGATGCCGGCAAAAAATTCAATCTAATCTTTTTTCTTGTCTCTTTTGGGTACTTCTATTAATCCCTTCTACCCCATTGCTGTCCCGTTTAATTCAATCCATCAGCCGGGCCGTTGCTTTGTCATTCCGAGTACAGCGAGGAATCTCAACCTGTTTAATAAAGGCAATAAACTCAACGGGTTTAGATCCTTCGACGCTTTGCGCCTCAGGATGACGAAAATCGAGTATAGCGATGGCATTTTCATGTCTATGCGCCACTTATCGGTGTGTAACCACCGAAATAAGCGCATGTAATCCACATTCGAAATGATTAAATGGGACAGCAATGCTTCTACCCCACAGGGGGGTAGAAGGGATTATATAGAAGAGCCCTTTTCTCTGTTCTATGCAGATTTTTTCTTCAAGTGCACCAGCAACAAAGAAATTGCCGCCGGGGTAATGCCGGAGATGCGCGACGCCTGACCGATGGTGGCGGGACGATGGGCGATGAGTTTCTGTTCCACTTCTTTTGAAAGACCGCGCACGTTGTTGTAGTCAAGATCGTCCGGCAAAACAGTTTCCTGGTGGCGCCGGTGACGGGCGATTTCATCGTGTTGGCGTTCGATGTAACCGGCGTATTTGGCCTGGACCTCAACCTGTTCGGCCACCTTTTCATCGATCACCCCGTCACCCGCACCGCTAAGTGTCATCAGGCCGGTATAACTTACATCGGGTCGTCGCAACAGGTCGAGCAGAGTGGACTCTTTACTGAGTGGCTGACCCAATACCCGCTCGGCCTCACCGGTGATAAGTTTACCCGGCGATACCCAGGTATCACGCAGCCGTTGCTGCTCTTGCTTGATGGCATCGCGTTTTTCACAAAATATTTTCCAGCGTTCCTCGCTCACCGTACCGAGCCTGTAACCGGTCTCGGTCAGGCGTAGATCGGCGTTGTCCTCCCTTAGCAAGAGCCGATACTCGGCCCGCGAGGTAAACATGCGATAGGGCTCGGTGGTGCCACGGGTAATAAGATCGTCCACCAACACCCCCAGGTAGGCCTCATCCCGGCGCGGATACCAGGGGTCCTTATCCTGCACCTGCAGCGCCGCATTGAGTCCGGCAAGCAGACCCTGGGCCCCGGCCTCTTCATAGCCGGTGGTGCCATTAATCTGGCCGGCAAAAAACAACCCGGGCATGGATTGGGTTTCGAGAGTGGGTCTTAAATCACGCGGATCAAAGTAATCGTATTCAATAGCGTACCCCGGCTGGGTGATGTGGGCCTTTTCAAAACCTTTTATGGTCCGGACAAACGCCAGTTGGACATCATAGGGCAAGCTCGTGGAAATACCATTGGGATAAACCTCGTGGGTGTCCAAACCCTCGGGTTCCACAAAGATCTGGTGCTGCGTCTTGTCGGCAAAGCGCACCACCTTGTCCTCAATGGACGGGCAGTAACGGGGTCCGGTGCCCTCGATGACGCCGGTAAACAGGGGTGAGCGGTCCAGGCCATCACGGATCAATTCGTGGGTGCGTTCGCGGGTATAGGTAATATGACACGACACCTGGCGGGGATGTTCCGCGGCGCTACCCAGGTAGGAAAACACCGGGGTCGGCGTGTCGCCGGGTTGTTCCGTCATGTGCCCGTAGTCGATGCTGCGGCCATCAATGCGCGGCGGGGTGCCAGTCTTTAATCGATCCACCCGAAAAGGCAATTCGCGCAGGCGTGCGGCCAAGGCATTGGCCGGAACGTCACCGGCACGGCCCCCTGGAAAATTCGTCATGCCGATATGTATACGGCCACCCAGAAAGGTCCCTGTAGTGAGCACCACCGTGGCAGCACGAAAGCGCAGTCCCATCTGGGTAATCACACCGGCCACCCGGCCGTTCTCAACAATGAGATCGTCCACCGCCTGTTGAAACACAAACAGGTTAGTTTGGTTTTCAATAGCACTGCGTACCGCAGCCTTGTACCGGACTCGGTCGGCCTGGACGCGGGTGGCCCGTACTGCGGGTCCCTTACGCGCATTGAGAATGCGAAACTGGATGCCGGCAAGATCAGTGGCGTGGGCCATGATGCCCCCCAGGGCGTCGATCTCTTTGACCAAGTGGCCCTTGCCAATACCGCCGATAGCCGGGTTGCAGGACATCTGGCCAAGGGTCTCGATATTGTGGGTAAGCAACAAGGTGCGTATCCCCATACGTGCGGCCACAGCCGCAGCCTCGGTACCGGCGTGACCGCCGCCGATGACAATGACACCAAATTGTTCTGGGTGAATCATGTCTGCTCAGTCTAGCCCAATCTAAGGTCGATATCTCAACAGGGGTGGCGCATTTTATAAGAAGGTCTCCGTCATTACCGCATTGTGTGTCACCCCGGCACGAGATCGCATGCATCTGCACTTTCGCCTCCACCCCGATACCAATATCAACGCAGAATTGATCGTCGCGTTCTTGCGCCAACTGCGCCTGTTTTGACACCGAAGAACTGGCTGACACCACACGTCACTACGCCCGCTCCCTGCAACATAAACAACACCTGCTACGTTCCTTCGTCAATCACAGCCCTCTTTCTTTAAGTCTACGATAGGACATTATTAATGCAGGGATCAATGGCCAAGCCTGCGCCATAGTTCGGGACAAGGGTACAAACTTGATGAACCAAACATAGGCGGGGATACAGTAGTGCGCTAATATCCAACTCCATACAGAAAGGCGGTCTTTACTGACAACTTGCCCATAACCAACGCTGTAGACACAGGAGAAAACATGCCCACATACGACTATCGATGCGACCACAACAACCGGGTGGTGGAAATCCACCACCCCATGAACGAAACCCTTTCCACCTGGGGAGAACTGTGTGCCTGTGCGGGTATTGATGCGGGTGGGACCCCCATGGACGCCCCGGTGCGCCGATTGGCCACTGGCGGCAACGTGGTGGGCAGCACGACCCTGAGCAACCCGGAACCGGCCTGCGCTAGCGGTGGCTGCTGTCCCTCAGGAGTCTGCGGCCTCAATTGAGCTAAGCTCACTTCGGGCAACGGAACCACCCGCGTTCGCGTGTGTCTCATTGCTATTACGCCAATCCCTGCCACGCTTAGACGTAGTAAAAACACTCCTGCGCAGACAAACGAATCAATCAGCCCATGCACTCCGTCCTGGATAAGGCGCTTAACCAAATCGGGCAAATCGTCGTCGGCAACCCCCAGGCCTTGCGGCTGGCCCTGTGTTGCCTGTTGGCCAGGGGTCATCTGCTTATTGAAGACCTGCCCGGTGTAGGCAAGACCACCCTGGCCCACGCCCTGGCCCGGGTGCTGGGTCTGGAGTTCAACCGCATCCAGTTTACCAGCGACCTGTTGCCTGCAGACATCATTGGCGTCTCCATCTTCGAGCAACAGTCTAATCGCTTTCGTTTTCAACCCGGCCCACTCTTTGCCTCGGTGGTACTGGCCGATGAAATCAATCGGGCCACGCCCAAGGCCCAAAGCGCCCTGTTGGAGGCCATGGAAGAACGCCAGGTCACCAACGATGGTGAGACCCACAGACTGCCGCAACCCTTCTTCGTCATCGCCACCCAAAACCCCCGTCACCAAATAGGGACCTTCCCCTTGCCGGAGTCCCAACTCGACCGTTTTCTCATGCGTATCGAACTGGGCTATCCTGACCGTAAGGCGGAACGCAGCCTACTCGCCGGTGGCGATCGCCGTGCCATGTTGAATGACCTACAACCTACTCTCAACGGTCCAGTTTTGATTGAATTGCAACAACGCGTGGGTGATATCCGTACCAGCACCGCACTGTTGGACTATGTACAAGACGTGATTGAGGCCACCCGCCGTCACCCCCATTTCAACGGTGGGCTGTCGCCGCGGGCGGGCCTGGGTCTGTTGCGCAGTGCCCAGGCCTGGGCACTGATGGGGGGCCGTGACGTGGTGCTGCCGGAGGACGTCCAAGCGGTACTCGAACCGGTAGTCAGTCATCGGCTACAAGCGAACGAGCAATCCACAATCGCCGTTGCCGATCAAATCCGAACCTTGATTCAGTCGGTGGCGGTGGCCTAGAGCCGTGACCACCACCGCACTAAAAAGCGGTGTGATGTTGGGTCGGCACAAACTCTATATGCTGCCGACCCGTTTGGGGATGATCCTCAGCATTGTACTGTTTGCCATGCTCCTTGCGTCGGTAAACTATAACAATAGCCTGGCATTTTTGTTCACCTTCCTTTTGGGTGCCATGGCCTTTGTGTCCATGCTCTACACCCACCGCAATCTGGCTGGGTTAGGAGTACAAACGGGGCCTTGCGAGCCCGTGTTTGCCGGTGACTCGGCCCGCTTTGCCGTTTTGCTCAGCAACGACAGCGATCTACCCAGGTTGGGACTACGTCTGCACTATCGTGGCGAAGAGGTCGCACGCTGTGATGTTCAGGCAGGCACTTCACAGCGCGCCATGGTCCTGATCCCGGCGCCACTGCGTGGCCGTCTGGAGATGCCGGAAATCGTCTTCAGCAGCGATTTTCCATTGGGAATCTTTTTTTCATGGTCAAAAAAATTAAAGCTTGACCAACACTGCATAGTCTATCCTCGCCCCATAGGCGAGTTGCCGTTTTCTTTTGCGCTGGACCGGCGTCGTTACCAAGACCGTGGCACCCGAACAGAAGGCGACGATTTTTTGGGCCTGCGCGCCTGGCGGTCCGGAGACCCCCCACGGCACATCCACTGGAAGGCCGTGGCCCGGGGACAGGGTTTGCTCACCAAGGAATTCGGCGGCGCCGGCCAGGATACGGTCAGCCTGGACTGGGGTCTGTTGGGGGGCATGAATAAGGAGGCCAGACTCAGCCAACTATGCCGTTGGGTGGTGGACGCTCACGGCGCCGGTTTGCATTACAGTTTGCGTTTGCCTGGCGTCGACTTTGGCATCGGCCATGGCGATGCCCATCGGCGGCGTTGCCTAAACAGCCTGGCGCTTTACTAGCGACATGAATTTTAGGTTACCTACTTTAGACTCCCCACGCCTGGATCGCAGCACCCGCAATGGGTTTTTGTTGGTCGCAGTATTGGTGACCGCAGGCCACAGCACACGAACCCCCCTTTGGTTAGTATTGATCGTTGCGGTACTGTTTGCGTGGCACTACCTGATAACTAATCACGCCTGGAAGCTACCCGGTAAGATAATCCGTCTGGGCGTCACCCTGGTGCTTGTTCTGGCTACTTTCAAATACTATGGGTCCCTCTTTGGCCGGGATGCCGGGATGGGTTTTTTGGTGCTGCTGCTGGGTCTTAAATTTCTCGAGTTTCGCACCACGCGAGATGGCGCGATCATTATCTTTTTGTGCTACTTCTTGATGCTGGGGGGTTTTCTTTTCGATCAATCCCTATGGGTGGGTATCTATATGATCGTCGTGGCCTGGCTGGCCACGGCAGCACTCATCCGCATGGTCACGCCCAGCGGACAAAGCAACCGGTATCGCCTCAAACTTTCTGGACAATTATTGATCAAGGCGCTGCCGCTGGCATTGCTGCTGTTTTTATTTTTTCCTCGCATCCAGGGCAACCTGTGGGGACTGCCCAGCGATGCCTATGGTGGTCTCACGGGTTTATCCGACAGCATGAGTCCGGGGAGTATTAGCAATCTAAGCACAAGCGACGAGGTGGCCTTTCGAGTTGAGTTCAAGGGAGAACCGCCCCCGCCCAACCAGCGTTATTGGCGCGCCATGGTGTTGGACAAGACTGACGGCAGGACTTGGTCCCAGACCCAGGGCGGCGGCCCTGTTGAACAGAAATTCAGGCCTATAGGCGCACCGGTTTTCTATACCGTCACCCTTGAGCCCCACAATAAATATTGGTTATTCGCCCTCGACCTGCCGGCCACCCAGCCCACAGGCACGCGCCTGATACCAGGTTATGTGCTACGCGCCAAAAATAAAGTCGTTCAGCGTTATCGTTATAGTCTGCAATCTTACCTCCGGTACCACACCGGCAAGCTATCTCGCAAACAACGCGAACTGAATCTGCAACTGCCAAAGCAGTTTAGCCCACGGATAAGAAACCTGGTGGCGCGTTGGCGCGCCCGTGAGCCGGATGATCAGGGCATCGTGCGCGCCGCCCTGAATTATTACCGCGCCCAGGGGTTTACCTATACGCTCAGTCCGCCTTTGTTGCGACGTGACCCGGTAGAACAATTTTTGTTTGAATCACGGCGGGGCTACTGCGAACACTATGCCTCTTCATTCGTCAGCCTCATGCGTGCTGCGGGTATTCCCAGTCGCGTAGTAACGGGTTATCAAGGGGGCGAACGTAACAACGCCGGCAACTACTATATTATTTCCCAGGCGGATGCCCACGCCTGGGCGGAAGTCTGGTTACAGCAAAGGGGTTGGGTGCGGGTCGATCCTACCGCTGTGGTTGCGCCGGAGCGCATCGAATACGGTATCGATGCAGTGCGCCGCCTTCTGGGACGCGGCACATTGCTCGGTCAACTGGATGCACCGGCCATCTTACGCGCACTCGAACTGAGTATACCGGTACAGGTTTGGCGCAATATGGGACTGTACTGGGACGCGATGAACAATGTCTGGCATCACTGGGTGCTCGACTTTAACCAACAACGTCAGCTTAAGTTTATGCAATGGCTCGGCTTTCGCAGCCCTACGTGGGCCGACTTGGCGGTCGTGCTCATAAGTGGTTTTATGCTTTTTGCCTTGGTCATCACCGCCATAACCCTTCGGCGTCGCCGGAACATTGAACCAGCCGTCAAAATCTACAATCGCTTTTGCAAAAAATTGTCCCGCGCAAGCATACGGCGCCTGCCTTGGGAAGGGCCACAGGATTTCTGCAAACGGGCCATCGTCACCCAACCTGGCCTGGGTGACGACATCCAACGGGTCATCAATCAATACATCGACATTCGCTATCGGGAAGAAAAGGACAAGACCCAACTTGATGGGTTTAAAAAGGCGGTTCGCGACTTTCGAATCAATTATTGGTAATAGTAATCGTATTGGCTCAACAACTTGTTGGTAAACGTCCAGGCCTCGTTGTAGGTGAGCCCGCTGTCTTCGGGCAGCAGAATTTTGATATACAATTCACGGGGATAACTTTTTTTAAGCTTGCCTAGCTGGTCGTGCAGTTTTTTCATCGTCACGCGATTAAACTTTTTTTCGTTGGGTAACTTGAGGCCCACCACCAGGCTTTCGTTTACGCGCCGATAACGTACTTCCACTATTTGTTTGCCCCGGGTGCTACGTGCCGGTCTGACCAGTTTGTCGTATTTAATTTTAAGTTCGCTGTAATCACCACGGGTCATGGCAAGTTGTTGGCTGGCCGTGTTCAGCTTGCCCTCTAGTTGCTTCAATCGGTCCTGCCATGTCGCAGCTTTTTTTCTTAGTGCGGCCAGCTTCTTTTTCGACTGTTTAATCTCGATCTGTAGATTACCTTGTTTTGTTCTTAAGGTTTGTTGTTGGGCCGTTAACAATTCTATATTCTTGGCTTGTTGCTGGTTGGTGGTTTCGAGATCAGCCGCAAGTGTCCCCAGGCGGTCCCGGTCCTCCCGAATCTTGCTTACCTCGACCTGGGCCTGTCGCCGCGCCTCCAGATTTTCACGGCTTTCTTCCTGGGTCCGTAATAAACGCAGTCGCAGCAAGGCCAACTCGTTTTCGCTTTCATCCAAGCGGGCGGCGAGGGCAGCCTTGGCCTCGGCGGTGGAGTGAGCAATCGCCGAGGCCTCACGTTCCGCCTGCATGGTGGTGCGCAGTTGCTCCATCAACTCAAAGTTACGCACCAGAATGCCCACCAGGGCCAATAAAAACACCATCACGATCACCATCATGATGTCGGTAAACGAAGGCCAAAAACCTTCCTCGGCCTGGGCGGCGCCTGAATTTAAGCGCAAATCCACGAATGGCTGCGTCGCGCTCACCGCTTGTCCTCTTTTGTACCTGGGGGCAAACGAAAACCTTCCTGAAGTAACTTGACGATGGACGCCATTCCGGCGCTCAAACCCCCAAGTTCCTGACGAAACTGTTGCAGGGACCCGTGCATTTCCTTTGTCACCCCATCAAATTGATCACTGTTGCTCTGCATACGATTGACCAGATCCTCGGTACTGCGCATGAGGCCGGCGAACTGGCTGATCAAAGTATCAGGACTCGGTTGAAGCTGGGGCGCCAACCGGCTCGCGGTAACGTGCTCAATAGACGCCAACAGGCGCGTTTGGGCATCGGTGAGTTTCATATAGAAATAGCCATAAAAGAAATAGCAGGCGATGGCGGTCATGGTCGTGGACAGGGCGGTAGACATGCCCTGGATGACAGTACCGATGCCGCTGGAAGCACCGCTGGCCACAAGGATGTCCGAGGCACCAATTAAGGCGATGGACAAAGACACGATGGTGCCAAACACACCGGTCAGAATAAGCATATTGTTTACAAACTTGGGCAGACTGACATCGGTGCTCAGGGTGGCCACCAATATGGCGGCCAGGGCATGGTGGTCTACCACGCCACCGTGGCGTCGCGCGTCCTTAAGTTCACTAAAGCGTTGGGCAATAATGGATTCGGGATCGATAGTGTCGCCAGGGTCCCCCGCACCCCGGCGCAGGTTGGCGAGAAACTCCGCCAGGGCCAACTCCTCTTTCATATAACGGCGCAGAATAATGACAATACGGCTCAGGCCGGTAGCAAACATGGCCAGGATGGTGCCGTTGATCAACCAACCCACCGTGGCAAGTTGATTATGAAAATACAGGGCGCGAAGAAAGTCGAGCTGCCAGGCAATGAGCCCAATGGCAAAGGCGCCGAGGACCGCCATGCGGATTAATATATTGCGGCTATAGCGCCGGGACATCTGCTCGGGGCCCATGGGCTGTCTCCCTTGGTAATTAGGCGTTGGGTTTCACCATTATTGGCGCTTCTGGGCAAATAGGCAAAATTTTGGGCGGCTGATTACCTCTCTAATGGAGCTTTTGCCGCAGAGGCGCAAAGAATTTAAGGCTATGCTGGCCACAAAGATTAAAAATTACACCGGGGCAACCCAAACGATTATACAAACTACTAAGGAAATTCTGATCAATTGAACTTGAACCGCCAAGACGCCAAGAATTTTCTTTATAAAAATCAACGATCTATTAGCTTGGCGACCTTGGCGCCTTGGCGGTTGAACGTATTAATCAGAGGTTCCCCTAAAAGTTGCTAGTGCAAACCCACCAAAACCCCCTCTCAGCATTTGTGCGCTGATATCAGGGTGATATTAACCTGCATGCCTCTATCTCATTGAATCAAATAAACTTTCTATGCCGTATTTTCACGGTGTCTCTGCGTGTTATACAGCAAAGGCCTGGATATTCCCAAACCCCGGAATATCCAGGCCTTTGCTGGTGAGCATTGCCCATACCTCATGTATGGGTTCATAATGCAAACTAATCAAAAACTTAAGTGGAATCACCCGTCATGGAAAAAAGGAGGATAGACGCCAAATGACGTATAGCCCCCCAAACAGGTTGGCTATACTGCAAAAGCAGCCAGTTTCATGCTATACGTCAAAAGACGTCTAAATCAATGTGTAGGTAAAGGAAAATCACAAATGAATTCAAGTATCATTAGGTTCGTTTATAAAATTTAACCATCAACCATAAAGGTATAAAGCAAAATGAGTCAAGGCACAGTAAA